>Ga0209417_1001556_pt1 | contig 41478 bp, 39 predicted proteins | sample RifGroF2_FD_184002 | JGI IMG/M metagenome (GOLD analysis project Ga0209417, IMG submission 184002) | Groundwater microbial communities from Rifle, Colorado, USA - Groundwater F2 (SPAdes) (version 2) | ecosystem: Environmental > Aquatic > Deep subsurface > Groundwater | place: Rifle, Colorado... | reverse complement strand
AAAGGCTTTCGAGCACTCGTCAGAGGGGTGAGAGACATAAAGTTCTTCCTCTTTCGAGTCGCTAAGCTTTATGGGTAACGGAGGCTACCCCAGCAAATTTACGCTTGATCCAGAAATGGGGGCTAGATATTTAAAATCTCTGTCCGTATATGAAACAAAATAACTCACCAATCGGGTGAGTTATTTTGTTGGTTCCCGGACAGGGATTCGAACCCCGATTAACTGGACCAGAACCAGTCGTCCTGCCGTTAGACGATCCGGGAGTGAGCGAGAGAAGAAATCAAGCTCCTAGTTTGATTTCTTCCGAGCGAACGAGCGGAATCTTGTCCCACAAGATCCGGGAGCGAACGAGCGGAAAGAGCAAACTCAGAGTTTGATCTTTCCCGAGTGAGCGACCGGAATCTGGCGCCTAGCCAGATCCGGGATGTAAGCTCACTACTATACGAACTTGAATATCTCTTTTAACGACAAAATAGTACCTAATCTCCCTTTTTCTTTCAAGCAGATAGACCCGTCTATAAACCATGACGAATTTTTCTAAATAAGACTTCCTCCAAATTCCTGTACAAGACTCTGTATCGTCTCATCCTGTTCAGGTTTATTCTTGGACTGAATGGCCCGAACACGAAAACGTCTACCTAAAACTTTTTCCAATACCCCTTCGATCACGAGACGATTTTTTTCTTGGTTCACGGTTTGAACGTAAAGATCATACTCAAACCCAAGATCCATATGATCTCCGTCAAGACGAGAGACCTCACAAGACTGCATTATGAGTGGTAAAGAAGCATTACATGCTTTAATTTGAGCATACACCTCAGGCCACTTTTCTTTTACCTGTTCCAGACTCAACACAGGAACCGTATCAAAAACGGTTTTGGTGACTTCCGGAAGAACAGGTTCTTCTTCTTTTTTTTGTGATTCAAAAGGTTCTTTTGAAGATTCTTTTCCACAAATCCTGAGAATCGCTAATTCAATAGGAAGTTGGGGAATCTGTTCACGTCCACTTTCTTTTTGAGCTCGTAACAATTGTTCAAGAGCATACTGAAAAAAAGGTATTTGCTCAGATGTAGGTGTTGTAGAGACAGCGTCTAATAAACGATCCCGAAACCATCCAATCACATCGGAAATGAAATAATCCAGATCAACACCTTGTTCGAGATACGTATTTAATAACAGAATCGTCTGAGCCGCTTGTTTATTTTGTAATGCATGAGTAAAGGACTCAATCAACACACGTTGAGTGGCAGGCAAAACCAACCGAGCTTGGTCTAGAGTGATCTGTTTGTCGCCTAAAGCCAACACTTGTCCAAGCAGACTTTCTGCGTCACGCGCGCATCCCCCACTATGACGCGCAATTTCTTCAAGAACTTCTATATCGACATCTATTCCTTCCTCCTTCACAATCCCCTGCATTCTCTTCACAAGTTCTTGTGAGCTAATGCGCTTAAAATCAAAACGCTGACACCGACTGATGATCGTTTCTGGAACTTTGTGAATTTCCGTTGTAGCTAACAAAAACAACACATGCTCAGGAGGTTCCTCAAGCGTTTTCAATAATGCATTAAACGCAGAGGACGAAAGCATGTGTGCTTCGTCAATAATATATACTTTTTTCTTTAACTGATTTGGAATGAAACGAACCGATTGAATAATATTCTCACGAACATTATCAACATCCGTATGAGAAGCTGCATCGATCTCATAAATGTCTAGCGTTTGTCCTGCAGTAATCGCAAGACAAGAAGAACAAACATTACAAGGTTCATTTCCTTGAGGAGTCTGACAATTAACCAACTTGGCTATAAGACGTGCCATGGTTGTCTTTCCAACTCCACGAGGTCCAGTAAATAAATAAGCATGAGCCAAAGATCCAGAAGCATATTGATTTTGAATGGTCAAAACGACGTGCTCTTGTCCGCTTACCTCCTGAAATGTTGATGGTCGATAAACACGATAAAGCACTTTTGCCATAATAATAAAGAAAATTTTAGATCAAGGAATTAAAAGTTCAAACGCTCAATAGCCGCCCAAACAGAAGTTCCACCTGCAGGAAGAAGAATCACGACCTCGTCTCCAGGAATAATTTTAAAATAAGAAATACTTGCTGCTAGTACTTTATACACGTCTGAGTCACAGACAACAACAGGGGTTTGTGTGGATGAATCTTGTGAGAGCGTTCCAACAATCCGACGGCGCTCAACTGGCCCTATTTGTTTAAAAATATGCGTTCCATCTGATTGAATAATTAGTTTAAGCATATCCCCCTCCACAAGCTTAGATTTAGAAGCGTAATTTTCTGGAACAAGATATCGAATTCCGTCTCCTCCAACCATTCCTTGTCCATCAAATACACCTTCAATAATCCGAGAACCGATGCTCGATTCCAAATCTGCTTCTGTGGTCTTTTTACGAGAAACAAAATCCACCAACTGCCGCGTAGCTTTGACGGTATCTCCTTCCTCTAGCAGTTGAATCACGTGATTGAGACTGTCCCGTGTCTGTTTCAACATTTGGAGAGCTAATCGATTACGTGTATCAGCATACTCACGCTTATTGGCATGAACTTCCACATCGGGCTCGCAATCAAAAAGAGTTTCATCCATGTCGTATTCCTGCATAAAAAATATTTTACAAAACTTTTACAAATCTCTTCTCTTAGAGACGTCCTGAACCATCTAACTGCGTTCGTTCCATAATTTCGGCTTCTACCAACGCACGATCTCTCCCGTATTTCAAACGAGATAATTGTTTGATAGCTGAAGCTAATTCCGCATCTCCTTTAGGAGGAGGAGTAAAATTCAACGTAAATGGTTTTTGTTGAGCGTTATCAACGATCATCTTTACGTACCAGGTAAATTTATCTGAATTGATCAAGTCATATCCAGAAAACTCAGGAGAATAAATTTTACCTAATATTTCTACGTCTTCAGGACCAATACGGGCCACAAAGTTTGTTCCCACGTTTCCAAAAACAGCTTCCCGAATTTTTGTATCGTTATTCTTCACAAGCTGTCCGATATATTGGTGAGCAATAATCAAGTTCAAACGATACTTACGGGCCTCAGACAAAATAGTCGCAATAGAATCAGTAATAAAATTTTGGAACTCGTCGATATACAAATAAAAATCATGGCGCTGATCCTCTGGGATATCCGCGCGTGTGAGCGCTGCCATCTGCAACTTAGAGACAATGACCAAACCCAACAGCTCGGCATTTACATCTCCTGTTTTTCCTTTGGAAAGATTCACCAACAAAATTTTCTTCTGATCCATCACTTCACGAAAACTAAAACTAGATTTTGATTGGCCGATAATATTACGCATCATCTCGTTTTCCACGAATCGCCCTACTTTGGAAACAAGATATCCCATCATTTCTGATTTATGGTAATCGCTGGTGTTATCAATTTCATCCTCCCAAAAACTTCGCACCACAGGGTCTTTTAATTTCGCACGCCATTTATCTTGAAACTTTTTATCTGTCACCATGCGGGGAATCTCAGCAATGGTTCCCGGATTTTCAAAATCAGACATCAAGGTGAGCATGAAGTTGCGCATCTGATGCTCAAACATTGGACCAATCATTTCTGGCGGAAATAATTTATAAAAAACCGAAATCATTTCTTGAACCGCAAAATCTTTCATGGTTTCCGTGGGTGCTTCAAGCATGTTCAGACCCATGGGTCGTTCCAAATCAGAAGGATCAAACAAAATAACATCGTCCACGCGTTCTTTCGGAATATTTCTTAAAATCCTTTCCACCAAATCTCCATGTGGTTCCACCACTGCCACTCCATGCCCTGCTTTAATATCTTGAATGGCGAGCCTAGCAATAAGTTCAGATTTACCAGAACCAGACTTTCCTACGATATACATGTGACGCGTACGATCAATGGTATTCATCCAAATAGGGGTTTTAATGCCACGAAACATGTTATAACCCAATTCAATATCTCCTTCGTCTGGTCCAGGAATTCCGGAAGGTGCTGGACCCTTTCGAGATCCTAACCATTTAATATTAGGAGTCTCTGTCCAAGGAAGAGGAAGATGCCACAAACTCGCCATCTCTTCTGCGTTGAGGATAATCGTTCGCTGTTCATCAAACGCCCGATAAATAAAATCTTTAATCAAGCGTGTTTTACGATGAGGAAGGGACTTTACAAAAGAATTCCCATACTCATAAATGTTATACTGAGCAAAGGCATTAAGCATGTTTTGTAAGAGTGTTTGAGCGGCTGCAGGAGACTTGGAAGAAGTCACAAGTCGAATACACACGTCCATTCCCGCTTTACTGGCTTTTTCTTCCAAACCTTTCACGACTTGTTCTTCTAAAGGAGAAAGACGGTAATCTTTCTGTGGTTCTTGAGATTTATTAGGACTGCTCAAACCAGATAACTCCATCCAGCTGCTGCTCTTCCCTTTCTTTTTTCCTCGAAGAGCCTCTTCAAGTTTCATCCCTTGTTGCATGTTGGAGGCGATCTTTATCCCTTTATTACGCCATTTCCCCTGAGAAGATCGTACGAGAAATTGAAAGGCAGCTCCGTCTCCTTCTGGTATTTTCGACAAAACGTTTGTAATAGCATTTAGAGGATCTTTCTCTAATTGAATATAAGACTTAATAGGAAAAGAACTGATACGGCGCAAGACAAGATAGCTTCCTAAAATAACGCCGTCCGGTTTAAAAATATTGTAATCTTGGACTTCTTCTGTAAACGCATCTGGATAAGCAGCCGATAATTGTTGTTCCAAAAAATCTCGTAATTCAACAGGAACAGTCACGAAAAATTTAATCAATTTTTTTTCAACAACAATCTCAAAAGAAAATTCGTCATGGCGTCCAAAAAGCCAAGATTTAAAACCATGATGAACGCTTAATCCTCCAAGAGCAGAAAAAAAAGATTCCGAAGCTGCAATCGCTTCTTTCACTTGATCTTTAGAAGGACCACGCTCGCTTTCTTCTTCGCGCCTAAATTTTGGCAAAGTAATGAGTAAGGTCACGCGATGAAACGTGGCTTGACGAGCAAGTGAAAGACGTCTGAAAAAAAATCGCAATACGTATAACAAACAAACAAACAAAACCAATAACCCCAATCCCCACAACATAAATGGGGGTATGGAAAAATCTGCCGACGCTGTTACGGTTTTAATCAACTGAGGGTCTGTTTCTAAACCAAATTGTAATAAAGACATCACATGAGTTCTTTTTGTGTTCGTTTTTGTTCTTCTTCCGCCACCATCAAAATTTTATCTGTTTTTATTTTAGCTGTCTGTTCAAGAAAAAATCGATTCACCCCAGGAATCACCTTTAACCACGAACGAATGAGTTGAAAAATCTTTTTTGCGTTAATTTTAACAGAACTAGTGAGTTGACGAATTCGCGAACGTATTTCTTCTCCTTTTAAACGAAATTCTGCTTGTTTTTTAGGAGGAAGAGAAAGATACAAATCTTTTAAATCTTCTTCTAAAATATCCTCAATTTCTTCCTCAAGGCGATCTTCTTGCACTTTTTTCTTCGCAAGAGTCTTCTGAGTGGTTGAAAAACGACCTGGTAATGAGGCTTCGTCCTGTTGAGTTTCCTTCTCTGCTTCTAAGAAACGCTCTGGCTGTTCCTGTTTGGTCTCAGATGTAGAGGGAATCTCCGGAATCGTCTCAGGTGTGGAAGGAACAGACACATCCCGAGTTTCAACACGACCTCTCTTTTTTTTGGATGACTCTGAATCAATAAATCGTGCATCTTTAGGCATATCATGAATTATTTTACCACAAAAAGAAAAACCGCATAAGTCATACTTATGCGGTGTGTCGACAGAAGTGTTAATAAAAACCAGAAAATGTTAATTTTTTTTTACCTTCGTTCCTTGTTGAGTATCTTCAATGAAATATCCTCGTTGTTCTATTTCCTTACGAAGAACATCCGATTTCGCCCAATCTTTCTGAATACGCGCCTCTTCCCGTTCGTTCACTAACTCTTGTATTTCTAAAGGAATCTGAACAGGTTGAGCAATAAACTCTTCTAAACGTAACCCTAACACTTTATCCATCCACAAAAGCGAATGAGCTTTTATGGAAGAAGGCAATGGAGCATTTACAAGCTCCCAAACAATAGCAAGAGCCTGGGGGGTATTCAGATCATCATTTAAAGCTTTTATAAATGCTTCTTCTAATTCTGAAGATCCATCCTCTGGTTGATTCCACTCTCGTACTGTTTCACGAAGTTTATAAAGAGCATTTTTCGCAGCCTCAAGTCCTTCAAAGGTAAAATTTAATTTTGATCGATAATGAGCACCCAAAACAAAATACCGATAAACCAAAGGATCAAATCCTTTATCTTGCAAATCTTCCACGGTATAAAGATTTCCCAACGACTTGGACATCTTTCCGTCATTGACCGTAAGAAATTCACTATGCATCCAAACATTTGCCTCCAAGACTCCTTCATCTGCTTGTGTTTGAGCGATTTCATTTTCGTGATGGACCGCAATATGATCCACGCCTCCGGTGTGAATATCAAAAGGGACATCAAGATATTTCATGGACATGGCGGAACATTCCAAATGCCAACCCGGAAATCCTACTCCCCAGGGAGAATCCCATTCCATGTCTCGCGAACTGTTTTGAGGAGAAAATTTCCAAAGAGCAAAATCCGTCGTATTTCGTTTTTCCCCCATCTCTACGCGTGCACCAGCTTTTTTCTCTTCACTCTTCTGACCCGAAAGACGTCCGTACTGAGAAAGTTTTGAAGTGTCAAAATAAATTCCATCAGAAGTCTTATAGGTAAATCCATTTTTCTCTAACTGTCGTACCATCTGAATTTGTTCAGGGATATGATCGGTTGCCTTTGGATAAATGTTGGCTGGTTTGATATTGAGCTGTGCTAAATCCTTCATGAACGCTTGAGTATAAAACAATGCGATCTCTTCAGCTGTTTTTCCTTCACGACGCATCGCCACCAACATTTTATCTTCACCATCGTCCAGATCTCCTGTGAGGTGACCCACATCAGTAATATTCATCACCATCTTTACCTCATATCCGTTAAGTTCAAGTGTTCGACGCAAAATATCTGCAAACAAAAAACTTCTCATGTTTCCAATGTGAGCAAACCAATACACTGTAGGACCACAGCTGTAGATCCCGACTTTGCCTTCATGAATAGAAATAAACTCTTCCTTTTGACGAGTGAGGGTATTATAAAGATGGATCATATCTTTTGATGTTTTCGAAAATAGCTTGCAGCCGAATATAGCATTTTGCAGACGTAAGACTATTTTACAACGGGTTTATTGTATCAAATTTTCGTCTTTAACATATTCACCTACTTCCAAAATAAGTTTACCACGTCGCTCGCGAGCGACGTGGTTTATCACACCTGTCTGCCGGTAGGCAGGAAAACAAAAAGACGCCGCACCCAATGTTGACAATCAACAAGGGTACAGCGCAGTTAGTGCAAAGGACTAAGGAACAAAGTGCCCATGCACAAGGTTCAAAGAACTGAGTGCTAAGACACTTGCGGGACAAGGAACGCGAAGCCGTCCTCACGATCCCACCTGCGGCCAGGATAGCCGCGGCACGCATGGAGCCAACGACCATCAACAACACGATGAGCCGAAAGGAGGCTCGGATCGCCGTCAGAATCTTTGATAGGCTCGTGCATGGCAACGATCCACCAAAGACCCATGGCTTCGATCTCCTTGTCCGAGAACTGTTCACGGATAAGGCAGGCGATGTCGGCGTTGGGCTTCACGAGCCCCATACCATCCGCCTTGGCACGGATATTGCTGGTCATGCGATCATTATCCTCGAAGAGCGAACCCTTGAGGATGACGATCTCGTACGTACCAGCAGTGGAGGAAGTAAATTTTTTCGAACGAAGCACGCTCTTGGCGTAGGTTCTTACCCTATTTCCTTTTTCTTCCGTCCGATAAATCCACCCCTCACCGCTTGTTGGCTTGTCGAGGGTGACGGTAAGGTAGATGATACCATCGACTTCACGCCAGCGTTTGACGGTATCCTCGAGGACGACCAATTCGCCCCTAAGGAAGCGTTCGGCAGATTCCTCGCCACCGAGCTTATTGACGATCGCCTCAAACCAATTCTGAGACTCTTGTACTCCTTCCGGCTGATAGCCAGTTTCTTTCCAAGCCTGATAGACTTGGAGTTGTGAAAAAGCTTCTCTCTCAGAAAAAGAAGCTGACCAATAGATCTACCATGGCAAAAAATCGCCCTATTTAGAGCAACTTATTGCCAAAGTCAATCTATATTGATATCTAAATGTTCCATAAAATAGCAATTTCGTCAACCATCGACATAAGAAAATCTAAGAAACATGAGTTAATACAGGCATCAAACAGTCAAAAACCATACGGTCAGGGGAAAACATAAAGGCGACCTCGAGATTGAGATCGCCTTCCCTAGATATTTTTTAAATTGTGAGTCCTAGCGCCTTTTATGACTATATTTGGCATAAAAATTCAGTCAATTAAGAAAAATCTTACTTCAATTTGTAATAAGTCGCCTTGCCCTTGCCAGCCTTCACAATAATTCCTAAATCAATAAGTTTTCTGAAATCCAAGTTTCTTGTCGGTTTGGCGCGATCAGTGAGCACAGAGTAATCCTTATCGGTAATAAAACCTTTTTCTTTGATAAAATCAATTATTTTCTGATGATACTCTTTCAGAGCCGTATCGGGATTGATGGCTTCTTTTTCCAACTCCTTTTCCACTCGCAAAAGTTCATCGATAATCCCATCCGTGAAATATTCCAGCCAGGAAGTAAAATCAATTTGGTCTTTCAGATCATAATAATTACCCAGCAAGCCAACCTCCTCAAAATAGCGGGTAACATTTTGATTATAATAATTTTCAAAACTGAATAAGTTAAATGTGTTGAGACCCATTTTCGCCAACAAAACTTTAGTCGCCAGGCGCGCCGTGCGCCCATTGCCATCAATGAACGGATGAACGATCACAAATTGACTGTGAAAAATACCAGCCAAAATCAATGGGTCGACTGATTGATTATTTTTTTCCAAAAATTCAAACAAATCGTTAAGCAGGGATATTACTTCCTGATGATCCGGCGGCCAATATATGGTTTTTCTGATCCTTGGATCATTGACAAAAACCGGCTCTTTTCGGATATGACCAGAGCGATGTTCTGCTATAAGACCGTCCATGACCATTTTCTGAATTTTTTCCAACCAATCAATATTGAGAGCTATTTTTTTCTCCCTAATCAGCTCATCCAATTCAATCAAGGCCTTGTTGTAATTTAAAACTTCCTTTTCAGAATCACGAATATACTCCGGTCTGTTTTTGAGAATCCTTTTAACGTCCGTCAGCGGCAAAGGATTACCCTCAATGCTGGTTGAGGAATAAGCAGATATTTCCCGAGCACGACGTTCCATTTCCAAAAGCACCACTTTGGGAAAACTGTGACTATTTAGGTCGGTGACAATTTCCGCTACGCGCTTGATATTACCCAAAAGCTTATTTGTTATCGTATATTTTGGGTTAAACATGAGAATTCTTTGATTAGTCATTATATACGTATAATAGACGATTAATAGACGATTATCAAGTCGATTGAGTACAATTTTTGGGTAGATAGTTCCACTTTTTCGTTATTATCTGCCCCAATTTTATACTTTTTTCAAGTTTTTCTGATGCTCTATGGTATTTACTAATCCACAACGCTTATATTTCTTCCCTGACCCACAGAAACACGAATCATTGCGGCCAATTTTGGATTCGTTTGTTTGAGGAGATTCTACTGTTATTGATTTTTCCGTTCCTCCGTTGCTGATTTTTGCTGGACCTTGAAGAATAATACCGGCTTTTTGAAAAAGAGATCTACCCAAATCAACCTGAACTTTCATGTCTACTGCATGTTTTGCGTACTTAAAGAAGGTATTGGTGATTTCGTTGTTAATGGAACCAAGCAAATGCTGAAACATGTTAAATCCTTCTTTTTTGTATTCGATCAATGGATCTCGCTGACCATACCCCTGCAACCCGATGCCGGTACGCAAAGCCCCCATAGCCGCCAGGTGGTCTACCCACAGCATATCAATAGCGCGCAAAAGAACTCCGCGTTCAATGTTATAAACACTCTTGCGATCCTCAAACACATCATACAGAGCATCATAGTGGGCTCGGATACTTTCCATGATTTTAATAATCACTTGAGTACGCATTTGTGCGAGTTGTTCCTTGTCTTGCTTGATCACTAAGCCCATCTGTTTAAAATCAGACAATTCTTCATCTGAGAGAGTAATGATGGTATTGAGTGTCTCAATAATTTCTTTAAGATTCCACGTTCCGTCTGCAGCATTTTCAGAAGAATGAAAAAGAACGATCTGTTCAATCTCTCCCTCGATGACATCCAAAATACGATCTCGCATTTTTTCTGGTTCTTTGGAAAAGGTTTCTAAAATCTCTCGACGACGGGCGTAAATCACCTCACGATGTTTATTTAAAACATCGTCATATTCAAGCAGATGTTTGCGAGCATCAAAGTGGTGTCCTTCCACGCGTGTCTGGGCTTTTTCAATAGAACCGGTAATAAAACTATTTTCAATGGGCATATCGTCAGGTATCCCTAATCGATCCATCATCCCCTTTGCACGATCAGATCCAAAAATCCGCATCAATCCATCTTCCATAGAAAGATAGAACTGCGTGTACCCAGGATCTCCTTGACGACCAGAGCGTCCACGCAACTGATTATCGATACGACGTGAATCATGTCTTTCGGTTCCGATCACATGAAGTCCTCCCAATCTTTTCACCTCGTCTTCCTCTTCTTTTACTGGAGGGTTTCCTCCAAGTTTAATATCCACTCCCCGCCCTGCCATGTTTGTGGCAATCGTCACAGCACTCTTGCGTCCGGCTTGTGCAATAATCTCCCCTTCTTGAACATGGTTTTTAGCATTTAACAGTTGATGGGTAATACCAGCTTTTGTTAACAACTGGGAAAGAAGTTCATTTTTTTCCACACTCACTGTACCCACTAACACAGGCTGACCTTTTTGTTGATATTCACGAATATCATTCACAAGTGCAGAAAATTTTCCAAGTTCTGTTTTATAAACACGATCTTGCGCATCAACACGAACAATAGGCTGATTCGTTGGAATCTCCACCACTTCCAGATTATAAATTTTTGAAAACTCCTCTGCTTCTGTGGCAGCCGTACCCGTCATTCCAGCTAATTTGTGATACATGCGGAATAAATTTTGGAAGGTAATCGTCGCCATGGTTCGACTCTCATTTTTTATCTCCACACCTTCTCTGGCCTCAATGGCTTGATGAATACCTTCGGAAAATCTACGACCAGGCATTAAACGTCCGGTAAATTCATCTACAATAATGACCTCTCCATTTTTCACGACATAATGGACATCGCGCTGATAGTTTGCCTTCGCACGCAAAGCCGTATCAGCAAAACGCTGATAGAGTCCTTGATCCATGGCGTATAAATTTTCAATTCCTAACACTTTTTCGATCTTTTCAATTCCAGCTTCCGTAAGCGTGGCTGTTCGCATTTTTTCGTCAACATTAAAATGTTCCTTCTCATTTAACTCATTCGTCATTTGTGCGAAACGATAATAAAGATCATTTGATTTTTCAGCCGCGGCAGAAATAATCAATGGAGTACGAGCTTCATCGATCAAAATAGAATCGATTTCATCGACAATCGCGTAGTGAAGTTCGCGCATAACACACTGATCTAAGGTAGATGCCATGTTATCGCGAAGATAATCAAACCCAAACTGATTATTGGTTCCATAGGTAATATCCGCTCCATAGGCCTCTTTTCGAGAACAAGGACGCAAGTAATCTTCACGAACATGAAAGGAACCTGTCTCATCACGTTCTTCATCCGCTTTTTGTTCAATCTCCCCGCCTTCTTTATGCTTAAAAGAAGGGTCATAGAGTAGCCCACCGTCTTGCTGAATACAGGCAACGGATAACCCAAGAAAATGAAACACTTGTCCCATCCAGACAGCATCACGTCTGGCCAAATAATCGTTGACCGTAACAAGATGGCATCCCTGTCCGCGCAGAGCATTCGTATACAAGGCTAGAGTAGAGGTTAATGTTTTCCCTTCACCAGTACGCATTTCAGCAATTTGACCGCGATGCAACACAAGTCCTCCAATGAGTTGAACATCATAATGACGCTGTCCGAGTGTTCGACGAGCTGCCTCACGCACAACCGCGAAAGCCTCATGGAGAAGATTATCAAGAAGAACTCCTTGAGAAAGTTTTGTTTTAAATTCCTGCGTTTTAACTTTTAATGCTTCGTCAGAAAGAAGTTGGATGGTTGATTCAAATCCATTTATTTTTTCAACTTCTTTTTGTAATTCGTTAAGCAATTTTTTGTTTGGATCCCCAAAAAGAACCTTCAAAATCTTTGACATACGGGCATGATTATCCTCTTTTTTGATGAATTAATCAAACGACGGGGATTCCCCCGTCGTTTGATTTTACTTTTTATCTGGTCGTTCTTTTTTCTGACTCTTTTCTTTTAACTTATCTTTATATCCTTTCAGTTGTCGTCGTATTTGATCTCGAGCTTGAGAAATTGCGTGGTATAAATCTTCTTCCAGAACAGAAGCTCTTAATTCGGTTCCTGGAACATGGAGCTGAAATTCTGCAAGAAAAAAAGGCCCTTTTGCATGATGTTTTGTGGATTTTCCAACTTCTACTCGTAATTCTGCCACTGGTTCAAAATCTTTCGTTAATTTCTCTAAAGCGACAGCCTGGGAGGTTACTCGAGATTTAATTGCATCCGTAAGAAGCATGTTCGTTCCTTTTATTGAAGTAATACGCATAAACAGTAATAAATTTATAACTTTTCGAATTCTCATTTAATTTAAACATTTTAAAATTCGATGAGATTGCGGTGCACGGGCTGCCCGCCCGACCGTCGAACGTTCGTTCGGGCGGGTTGAGCTGCGCGACCCCTATTCAGAATAGGGAGAGCGGAGTCAGCGGGCGCCCGTAAGCCGCAAGATCGCGAATTTTAAAATGTTTAGAAACCTACGTATTGAACCTCCTCCTGCAATACAATACCATATTCGTTACGAGCGCGGGTTTTTATAAGAGCTACTAACTGAACAACATCGTCTGCCGTGGCAGAACCTGTATTAACGACAAAATTTCCGTGCTGTTCACTTATTTTTGCCCCACCAATGTGTGTACCTTTAAGACCGAGATTGTCTATGAGCCAGCCGGCGGAAATCCGCCGGGCTGACCACATCTCTGGAGGTATATCGGCATAAGAAGCAAGACGTTGCACATCCTCGTCGTTTTTTATCTCATAATTTTTAAAAAGACATCCAGCAGATCCCGCATCCAGTGGCTGAGATTTTTTACGTCTCATAAGTTTATCGTCTAATTCTATTTTTAATTCCGTTGGATCTCCTTCTTGTAACTCGAATGTAGCAGAAACAATAATATCGTTATTATGTTTAATGACAGATTCACGATAGCCAAAAGCTAAGTCTTCTTTTTTGAGTTCAATCAACTCACCATCTCGAAGGACAAAAGCACTTATAAAATAGTCTTTCATTTCTCCACCAAAACAACCAGCATTCCCTCGTACACCTCCTCCAACGGTTCCAGGAAGTGAAATAGCCCAAGTAAGTCCTTTGAGTCCATGCGTTGCCGTTGCACGCGCAAGAGCGCTTGCAAGAACTCCGGCATCGGATTTAATACGCTTGCCCTGAATTTCATAGGTGCGCATAGCCATTTTCACAACAACACCATCAAACCCCTGATCGCTGACGAGAATATTAGATCCACCTCCCAAGACAAAAAAGGATAACTGATTTTCCTTAATCACCTCCAAAACTCCTTGAAGTTCATCCAGAGATTTTATTTCAACAAACCATTTTGCAGGACCGCCAATACGAAAATTCGTATGTTTAAACATAGGTTCATTTTCAAACATCCGGTTACCAACAATCATGGTAAGTTGTTGAGAAAGAGTCATACGAGTTTTCTTGCTAAAGAATCAATGTCACCAGCTCCCATAATAAGAAGCACGTCATTAGATTGGACGACATCACACAATAAATTTTCTGCTGCAACAAAATCTTCCGCGTACATAATATCTTTTGCAGAATCTTTTTTCTTGATCGCTAATACGAGATCATTTGAACTGACATTATGCTCTTCATTGCGTCCTGCCACATCATAAATCTCTACGACAATCACATGATCGGCAAGAGCAAGTGTTTCAACAAACTCATCAAATAACTTTTTCGTTCTATCATGCTGATGAGGCTGATAACACAATAAGATCCTACGACCTGGAAAAAATTCCCTTGCCGCTTGAACGGTTTGAGCAATAGCCGTTGGATGGTGTCCGTAATCAGAAATGACATCCGCTCCTCTCCAAACACCCACCCGTTCAAAACGACGCCAAATGCCTTTAAATTGTTCAAGAACACGACAACACGTTTCAAAAGGAATCCCAAGCTCCATCGCAGCAGAGATCGCAGCCAGAGCATTCATCACATTAAATTCTCCGGGAATTTGTAATTTTAAATCACCTAAATAAAGTTCGTCTGTCTCATGGCGATACACACTTACTTGCTGAGCTCCCTGTGACACGGTTCTCTGACGAGCAAAGTAATCTGTTTCTTTTTCAAATCCATATCCAACGCTTCGAGAAAAATGCAAAGCGGCTGTGCCTGGATCCATGGCGTTATAAACCACCATTCCCTTTCCTTGAAGTTTATCGACAAATGCTTGAAAAGTTTGTTGAATGTGGTTCAAATCACGATAATAATCCAAATGATCTTCTTCAATATTTGTAAGCACAATCATCTCAGGATCAAGATTCATCATGTTCGCGCGATATTCACAACCCTCCACCACAAAAAAACGACCCTTACCCAAACGGAGATTCCCGTCTTTAAATCCTGGGACAAGTGAACCGACAAGGACCGTTGGATCATATCCAGCGGCCTCCAATAAAAGCCCGAGTATAGCGGTTGTTGTACTTTTTCCATTAGTTCCTGTGATGACAATCGTTGAAAAAGACTTTGAAATCTCCCCCAGAGTTTCAAAATAGGATTTTTGAGAGATTCCTCGTTCTTGAGCGTGCTGCCGTTCAATATTGTGTTCTGGAATAGCTGAAGTATAGATAAGAAGATCAATATCTTCTGCTATATTGGAAACGGCATGACCTGAAAAAAAAGTGACTCCGCGTTTTCGAAGATCTTGGGTTGTTGCATTGATAGAAAGATCAGAACCGCTCACTTTGATTCCTTCATGAAGAAACCACTTTGCAAGCGCTGACATTCCAATACCTGCGATTCCTACAAAATGAACATGACGATACGATTGAAACATACACGATTATTTTAGCATAAGAAGCTCAATTCAAACGTGATTTTGCAAAGTTTGTCAATCTATCTCAAGTCTCGTAGAATAAAACTTATTAAAGAAAGATCTATTTGTACCCTTATGTCATAATTTTCTTGTAAGACACACATGATCCTTATTTAATTCATGTTTTTGTTTTACAACGATTATGAAACTTTCTTCTTTTGACCCAGATCTTTCTTCCGCCCTCAATCGAGAATTGATCCGACAGCAGACAGGTCTTGAAATGATTCCTTCTGAAAATTTTGTCTCTCCTGCTGTGCTTGAAGCCCTGGGATCCATTGCCACAAATAAATATTCAGAAGGCTATCCTGGAAAACGGTATTACGGAGGATGCCAGGAGATTGATGTTGTTGAACAGCTTGCTATTGATAGAGCAAAACAACTCTTTGGTGCCGAACACGTAAATGTTCAACCACTCTCCGGAGCCCCAGCGAACCTTGCAGCTTATGCGGCTCTTGTGCCTGCGGGAGGAACCATTTTAGGAATGGATCTCTCTCACGGCGGTCACCTAACTCACGGACATCCTGTCACGTTTATTGCTGGGGTGTGGAATTTTATCCGATACAAAACCACCTCAGAAGGAATCATCGACTACGATCAAATTGAAAAAATGGCTCATGAACATAAACCGCACTTAATCTTAGTTGGCTATTCTGGCTATTCTCGAGAGATTGATTACGCTCGTATTAAAGCGATCGCCGACGAAGTAGGAGCCCTAACCATGGCCGACATCGCGCATATTGCCGGACTTATTGCATCAGGCGAAATGAATAATCCTGTTCCTCTGTTTGATCTTGTCTCAACCACGACTCATAAAACTCTCCGAGGCCCTCGTGGAGGAATGATTCTTTGCAAAGAAAAACATAAAAAAGCGGTTGATAAAGCCGTTTTTCCAGGTCTTCAGGGAGGCCCTCATGAAAATGTTATTGCGGCAAAAGCGGTTGCGTTTAAAGAAGCAGCCCTTCCAGAATTTAAACAGTACGCACAACAAATAAAAAAAAATGCAAAAATTCTCGAAGGAATTTTCCAAGAAAAAGGATACAAACTCATGTTTGGAGGAACAGACAACCACTTGTTGCTGGTAGACGTCACTCCAAAAGGAGTCACAGGACAACAGACTGAGACAGCTTTGAATAAAGCAGGAATTACCGTCAATAAAAATATGATCCCTGATGATACTCGATCTCCTATGGATCCATCCGGTATTCGACTGGGAACACCAGCTCTCACGACCCGAGGAATGAAGGAAGAGGAAATGAAACGTATTGGAATGTGGATTGATGAAGCCATCACCCACTGGAGTGACGAAACAAAACTGAACGCGATTGCAGAAGAAGTAAAAGAATTAACAAGTCACTTTCCTCTTTATCCAGATCTTCACTATTAAAATAAATCGTCTATAAAACGCCCATTTTATTTTTGTTGAAACGCTTGAATCGTTCAGCGAATTGTACGTACTTTTCTTTAAGGGTTTATGACTCATATACTAAACGGAAAAGCGCTTGCTGCGCGGATTCAAAAAAAAATACAAACCCGTGTTGAATCCCTTCCATCAAAGCCTGGACTGGCCATTCTTCTGGTTGGAGAAGATCCTGCCTCGCATACTTATGTCCAGTTGAAACGAAAGGCTTGCGAAGAGGTCGGCATTCATTTTGAGTTATTTCTCTATCCCTCCACACAACCTGAACAGACTCTAATCGATAAAATTCAGGAGCTCAATGCTCGAAGCGATATCCATGGCATTTTAGTCCAGCTTCCTCTGCCTTCTCAAAATGCTGATAGAGTCATCTTTGCGATTGATCCTCTCAAAGACGTGGACGGATTCCATCCGTTTAACCTTGAAAAACTCCGAGCTCATCAACCATCGCTCGTATCTGCTGTGGCATTGGGAGTGGTACGGCTTATTCGTGAATCGGTTGGGACAGATCGTCTTCCTCCGCACGCCGTCATTGTTTCCTCTCCATTGTTTGCTCAGCCTCTTGAAATTCTCTTAAAAGAATCAGGAGTTCAAACGGTTATAACGCAAGCAGAAGATAAGCATCTTTCTGAAAAAACAAAACAAGCCGACCTATTGATTGTTGCAGAAGGTATACCAGGACTCATTACAAAAGAGTTCGTGAAACCAGGAGCGATTCTGATTGATGTCGGAACAACTCGAACGTCAGAAGGACTTGTAGGTGATGTTGATTTTGAGTCGGTGAAAAATGTCGCCTCTGCTATCACCCCCGTTCCAGGAGGGGTAGGTCCCATGACAGTCGCAATGTTGTTAGTAAACATTCTAAAAGCCTACGAATTTCAAAAAAAGTATCTCTAACAACGGAAAAGAAACGTATCAGAAGGTGACCATTGATCATCGTCAAACATCGTGGTTGAAATGCGAACATCTTCATCTTGAGAAAAAATACTAAAAAAAACAGTATTCTCACCTTCTGAGACGGAGATAGGATCCATGGCTAGATTGAAAAATGACCTTTCGCCATTGTGTTCAAAATGATCGTAGTAAAAAGCGGCATGCGCAGGACAGGGTTCAAGACCTAATGCTTTCGCTTTTGCATAAACTTCCTGTGTCTTTGCCTTTTTTGAAAAACCCAAATCAGCAAGCGTCACAGCAACGACGTTCATCGTTTCCGTTTCTTTACTCATTATAAAATCTAAATTTTTCATGACTTCTTTTGCTTGAGAAGAAATACGAACCCCTCTGTCTTTCAACATCTGAAAAGTTTCTTCTAGACTTTTTGTTTCCACATTCAAAGTCACTTTTGATCGAATTTTTTTGTCTGGAAAAGAAAGATAAATTTCAATACCTTCTGGCAGACGATCAAGAACGCCTGGTTCTAATGGACCTGCATAAATTTTCGTTTGTTCTGTAATTTCACGGCCCGATGCAGCAACCTCTTCTTTGGCATATCCAAAAATAACTTGTATGTCTGCCCGTTTATCACGAGTCTTTATAAGTTCAGCAATATGAGGATCGTGCCATTGCGCCTCTGAATTTTCCACTTCGCCAAATCCTTCGATCACCTCATTAAGTTCGTAAAGAAACACGAGATCTTCTCTGTTGAGTTTTTCTCCGCGATCAATTTTTTCATCAATTGTTCTCAAACCCTTTACTCCTTTTAATTTTTTTTCGTATCTTTTTCCATCAGGAAAATCTTTTAATTTTTTTTCAAGCGTTTCAATAATGTAAGGATCTAGATTTTGTTCATCACCAATACCCCGAACCTCAGAAATATTCCCACTTCCGTGCATACGAATGGCCACACGAGGAATCGTGTATTTCTTTTCCTCATCTTGAGAGTAAAAAACATAAAAATCTCCTAGTCCTATATGTAATCTTGCTGTTCCCTCCTTAGCTGTACACCAATCTGTATGATGACCCTCTAAGGAATGAACAAGATTCATATAATCAGAATTCTGCTCATATGGAACCCACTCACCCTTGGTATTTCTTAAAATTTCTCTGGAAACAGGCTGGCTCTGTTCGATGGCCCAAACATACAGTTTAGAAAAATCTTCCGTTAATAATCTTTGAGCTAAATCATTAAGCTCAGCAGAACCTTCTTTAAGAGAATCAATGGGACGGATTGTTTTTGTCTTTTTTACTTCCAATTGATCAATAATACGAGCGTATACTTGAAGAACAGTCTCTTTTGAGACATTGTCCTCAAAATGCTGCTGAATATCTTGGGGTATTTTATCTGTCTTTTCTACTTCTTTTTTACGATCTTTAATCTGTTTTATCTCATGTTCTATTTCTAAATACTCTTTGCTCATTTTTTTACTTAAAGAATCAAAGACAAGCCTCAAGGCTTTATGGTCCAGCTCAGGAAAAGCATAAACCGTGCCTTTAGAACGCTTATTGAATCTTCTGTTTTGTTTATCATAATCTCCCATTGAGAGAGCATTACGCATGACCCAATACTTAAACCAATCAGGATACGCCGCGTGTTCGCTTGAAAGATAATTAATCCATCGATCCATAGTGCTCTCCTGATCGATAATAACCGCTTGAGTAAGAGCCTCATCTGTAAGTTGTTCCTTATTATCCCCTCCTATTGAACGACGCCACTCAAACCAACTCTTTGGAATCTCATCGGGCTTAATAACAAACTTTTTATGAAGAACCTTCTTAAGTGCTTTAATACCCCGTTCGCGATCTTCTAAGTTTTCTCGATTTAATAATTCTTGAAATCGATCTAAATAATTTTGGATTCTGATCTCGGGATTTTGAGAAAAAGGCGCTTCCATCTTTTGCCGCTTTTCTGTCCGTTGTGCAGCTGAGGCAACCTCTGTGCTCGCATGAAGATCATATTTCTTTTTCAAAAATAAAGGATTTTCTTCAAACTTCATAAAAACGTGTATCCAAAAAAATCAAAAACATTAAACGTTTGTAATAGAGCTTGATTTATGCGCAGCAAATCCTCCGATCACGATGGCGATCATATTTATCCAGTTTGCATTAAGCACATCTAAGTTAATAATGCTGGTCCAATCATAACCGTAAATGGGCTTCACAAGAATGGCGGAAAAAAGAAACATTAAAATAATCCATCCGAAAGCTGTGATAAAGCGCGATGCCCAATCGTCTGGAGCTTTACGGAAATAGAGAAAACTCACCAGCAGAGTCCATAAAGGCGTAAAGACATTTCCAGTAATGAACAATAACGGCTGGCCTGTGACCTCGTAGGCGCTTACAATCAGAAGAGAAACTGGATACCAGACAAGAAAAAAAATGGCGAAAAATCCAAGCCAACGTTTTGTTAACATGATACGAAAAGAGGAAAAATTCATAGAAGATTAAACGTCATGAGACATTCGATAATGATACCAAAAGAAAAAATTGCGATGATTGCCCATGTAAGCGGTGCTGGAAAATTAAGACAATGATGTGTTTTGCAAAAAGAACTTCGACGCATCACCCAATACATGAGTGCCACAAGAATTCCCAAAATGCCTCCGAAGACGCCTCCGACAAAACTAATGATGTGAATAAATTCTCGAAATCCAAAAGAATAAAAAAGAATAGGAACTAAACACACTAAAACCCAAGAAAATCGGTGGCTTCGATGAAAATCAAATTTAAAGGTGTTTAAAAGCTCAATCCCTAAAATCAGATAAATAGAAAAAATAGTGACGGATCCCAACATTGCCGTAACGATCCTGAAGGTTTCTCCCAAAGAAGGAACTAATCCTTCAAAAGCAGTAGGTGTAGTAGCCGGTCCTGAGACCCCGATAATAGCAAAAGAAAAAAAGGCATAGATGAAGAGAATGATGCACATCCCGGAAATAATGACAGGAGCCATAAGTCGGAGATGATTACTCCCCAACACTTCTTTAATTTCAGGAACAATTCCTAAACCCGCAAGAGCAAAAAGAATGACACCGTAAGGAACAAAAAAATGAGAAAGGTCTATTGTGGCATAATGTTCCAACTGAATATGAGGAAGACTTGCCAGAATAATAAACAGAAAGAGAAAAAGAAGAATAGAGATAATCAAAATCTCCATTTTAGAAACGTATTTTAACCCACCAAAAATAAAAAGAGAGGAAATACCAGCCACAGCATACGCATAGACGGACGGTGAACCGCCCAAAAAAGGAAAAAGAAGTGAGTAAAGAAATTCTCCGCCAACGACCATGTAAGCGAGCATGGCTCCCCAGATTCCTAAGGCAAAAGCAAGAAGAGTCACCCACTTCCAAACGGGACCTAAATAAAGACCTATATAAGAAACCAATCGATGAGATCCTGGGGTTTGAACAACCACCTCACTAAACATGAGTTGAAGAATCACTAAAAGGACTCCTAAAACAAACAGCTGCAATAACCCAACACCAAAACCACTTTGAGCAAACGCGTAAGGTAAACCAAAAACCCCAACCCCGATCATAGCGCCGATCATCATGCCAAGAGACCGAAAAAAAGGGAGAGAGGCGTGTCGCATGAAAAAAAGAATCCACACGTTAGACGCAAATTATACCATGAATTGCATTTGCTCTGAGCCTCTCGCGTGTTAAGATGCCTTGCGACTATGGCTTTACAACAGAGAATTCCTCCTCAAAATCTAGAAGCCGAGCAATCGCTTCTTGGATCCCTCCTTATCGACAAGGAAGCCATGATTAAAATTGCTGATCGGGCTCGAGCAGAAGATTTTTACCGGGAATCTCACCAAAAAATTTATGAAGCAATCCTTCAGCTGTACGAGCGTCATGATCCAATCGATATCCTTTCGTTAGGAAATCGTTTAGAAGAACAAGGACTTCTTCAGAGGGTTGGCGGTCGTGCGTATCTGGTTGAGTTATCCAACATGGTTCCCACTTCAGCGCACATTGTGCACTATGCGGATATCGTACAAAAAAAAGCGACTCTGAGAAGAATACTTGAAGCAGCCACAGAAATTACACGCATTGGATATGAAGAAGATGAGGACGTAGAGGCTAGTCTTGATTTAGCAGAACGAGCATTGTTTAACGTATCAGAAAAATTTAACAAAAATACCTTCGTTTCTATTCGTTCTGTTTTACATGATGCCTTTGATCGCATTGACGAACTTCATCGAGATAGGGGTAAGCTCCGAGGAGTTCCAACAGGATTTCGAGAACTTGATTCTTTGTTAGCTGGTCTTCAAAAATCTGACCTTATCGTTTTAGCAGCACGACCATCTGTAGGAAAAACCTCTCTTGCATTGGATATCGCTCGTCAAATTGGGATAAACACCAAATTACCGGTCGGTTTCTTTTCATTAGAAATGAGCAAAGAACAGCTCGTTGACCGTATGATTTGTGCGCAGGCAAACGTTGATCTTTGGAAACTACGAACAGGACGCCTATCTGACCGTGATGATGATTTTCCAAGAATCGGTAACGCTCTGGGAGAACTCTCTGAGGCACCGATCTTTATTGATGACGCAGCAGGACTTAATGTCATGCAATTGCGCACAAAAGCCAGACGTCTCAAAAATGAACATGGTTTAGGGGTGATTATGGTAGATTATTTGCAACTGATGGAAGGTCGCAGCAAAAAAGGATCAGACAATCGCGTGCAGGAAGTTTCAGAAATTTCCCGAGGACTTAAAATGATTGCCAAAGAGCTCAATGTCCCTGTATTGGCCTTAGCCCAGCTTTCTCGTGCTGTAGAACAGACAAAACCGGCGATTCCAAGACTTTCCCATTTGCGAGATTCCGGATCTATAGAACAAGACGCAGACGTCGTGTTGTTCATCTATCGAAAAGCGGCGGATCGAAATTATCGTCCAGAAGACGTTCCGCCCGAAGAACAAGGTATTGCTGAAGTCCATATTGCTAAACACCGTAATGGTCCTACAGGGATGATACGTCTGTTCTTTGATAAAAAACGAGCCTCTTTTCAAAATCTGGAGTTACGCTCAGGTATGTCAATCCCTGCCAGTTCTGAAGAATCAACGAGCGGATTCGCTCCACTGGCATCAGCATCTAGACAACGAACGAGTGAGACGATGGTCCCTCCACCGATTGATCCAAATCCCTCTATAACTCATTAACGGTCAAAACATTAAATCGTATGTTCAGCAAATTGAAACACATCAAAAATTTAAAAAAACAAGGCAAAATGATGCAGAATGAATTAGGAACGGTTGTACAGGAAGGTTCTGCTGCCTGGGGTAAGGTAAAACTGACGGTCAACGGAAATCGTGATCTTGTTGGAGTCTCTATTGATGAATCCATGCTTTCAGATAAATCAAAACTTGAAGAAGCAATAAAAGAAGCGTGGAAAGATGCCACAGGAATCAAATTTCAAATGAAGTTGGCTAAAAAAATGCAAGATATGGGTGGGTTAGACATGCTAAAAAATTTAACAGGAGAATAATTTGTGCGTCGGTTCCCAGAACCTATTTCAAATCTTGTTGCTGCCTTTGCTCGTCTTCCAGGAGTAGGTCCAAAAACTGCCCTGCGTTACGTGTTTTATCTTTTACAACAACCCAACAGTGATCTTGAAGTCATGGCACGTGCATTGATTCAATTAGGAGAACGCATCCATGTCTGTCGTTTATGTTTTACCTATACAGAACGAGAAACCTGCGAGATCTGTCTGGATTCAAAAAGAAATCCTTCACAATTATGCGTCGTAGAAGAAGCACGAGATATCTCCACCATAGAATCAACGGGGATGTATCAAGGGTTCTATCATGTGCTTGGAGGCAATTTAAATCCTATTGAAGGAATCACACCCGACACGATTCGTTACAGAGAGCTTCAACAACGTTTAGAAAAAAATGTTTCTCTTCAAGAAGTGATCCTCGCTCTGTCCCCTACCGTTCAAGGCGAAGCCACGATGCTTTTCCTGCAAAAACAACTCAGCCCACAAGGCCGAGTCATCACGCGCCTTGCTCGAGGTCTTCCACTAGGAGCAACCCTGGAATTTGCAGACGAAATAACCTTAGGAGATGCCCTAAAAGGCAGAAAACAAATGAACTCATAATCATAAATCTGCAAAAATGAGTTAAAGGATGGATCAAGTGCAAATTTGCTGGGAATAACTGTGGAGCTTTTATCTCTGAACATTCTCTATGAAATACAAAAGTCGCTCTACAGGAGCGACTTTTGTATTTCTTATTAAAGTACGGAATCTTTTGCAGATTTTGAAACACGGAATTTAACAACCGTCTTTGCTGGAATTTGGATAGAAGCACCTGTTAATGGATTTCGACCTGTACGAGCTGCACGTGTCTTTTTAATAAGCTTTCCAAGACCTGGAAGATTAAACTCCCCGCCTTGACGAACTTCTTTCAGAGCCATTTCGACGAATGCCTCCCACTTCTCTGTTGCCTCTTTTTTTGAAAGACCAAGCATCTCTCCAAAGGATGCCATGAATTGGCTCTTAGTCATCTTTGCCATAAAAATAGAAAACTTAATTTTTATGTGGATAATAGTAACATGAGCTTAAATATTTGAAAACAGGGGCTTCTTGCACATGTTTATAACCTCGAAGAACTATTTCTATTTATGATTCAGACACAGATGTATGTTTAAACCATTCTTGAGCCTGAAAAAGATCGTTCTGAATAATGCGAGCCATTTCTTCTTCTCCGGGAAAAGGAATGATGTCACGTAATTTCTCATGAATAAGAACCTGAAGATACTTGCCTGTCAGATCTTGATTAAATCCAAGTAAATGGACTTCCATTTTTAAATTTGATCCTGTATGACCACCACTAATACAAATAAGAGTAGGATATCGAACACCTTGCAAATCAGTTTCACCAACATAAACACCAAACCCTGGAATAAGAAGGCCTTCTTTAATAGCAATATTGGCTGTAGGACATCCCAAACGTGTCGCCATCCCCTCTCCACGTTCTACTCGTCCACTAAACATCAACTTCATAAACAATGGATTATTTTTGAGTTTGTTTCAAAATCTCAATAGCCCGTTTCACAATAGGAACCATATCCGCATAACTTGAGACACGCTCAACTTTACTCAACGAGACCCATTTTGCCTCATAGACATGTTCTTCAGGATCGGGATGAAGTTCACTCTCAGCAAGCGTTTGAAAAAGATAATAATGAATATCTTTATGAATAAGCTGTCCTTTTTTATAGAATTTATCCCGAAACCAAATATCAATTTTCCCAAGATAATCCAATAAACGAATTTGTTCTAATCCTAATTCCTCAAGAGTCTCACGGGCGGCTGCTTCCTCTAAATCCTCACCTAATTCCACATGACCTTTGGGAAATGTCCACTTCCCATAAGAATCTTTCATAACCGCAAAAGAAATCGTATTACCTACTTTACGAAAAACAATACCTCCAGCAGATACTTCTCGTTGAACTGGTTCCTTTTTTAAAGAACGTTCAGGAACCTGTCTAGTTGATACCCGTTGTTGGATCTTTTGTGGCATCGACTTCTTGACTCGCATCTTGTTTTGGCTCATAGGTTCCAAAAATAATCTCTAAAGCAACATCATGTTGAGGATCAATCCCTGCTTTATACTCTTCCAAAGAATAAGGGACCTCAACATCTGGAGAAATACCTGTTTTGTTAATGGTGCGTCCTTTTGGAGTATACCATTCAGCCGTTGTAATTTTTACAGAGGATCCATCGGGAAGTTGTTGATAATCTTGTACAGAACCCTTTCCGAATGTTTGGGTTCCCACAACCACGGCATATCCATAATCTTGCAGAGCACCTGAAACGATTTCAGAAGCAGAAGCACTTCCACCGTTCACAAGAACAACAGTAGGAATACCCTGAATACGTGGCGGCATAATTCCTTTAAAAGTATTAGCCTCTTGTTTTGTGCGCTCGATCACAACAGGATCATAACCAACCCAGGCTGAGGAAATATCAATGGCTGTGGTAAGTAATCCTCCTGGATTACTGCGCAAATCAAGAATAATACCCACAACATTCTGTTCAAGAGCTTGTTGTATTGCCTGAGTAAAAAGAGCTGACGTATCATGATTAAACGTAGAGATAGAAATGGTCATGACATTTTGTCCATCTGTCATCCATTTAACACTATCAACCACAATTTTATCTCGAACAAGAGAAATTTCCATTAATTCATCTGTTTCTTCACGACTAATGGTTAAAACAACTTCCGTTCCTTTTTCTCCTCGAATAAGCGAAATAGCTTTCTCAACACTCATACCAGTTGTTTCTGTTCCATCAATCATCACAATCCAATCCTCAGGAAGAAGACCAGCAAGTTCCGCAGGCATCCCCTTAAGAGGAGCAACGATTTGAAGCTTGTCATCTTTAATCCCGATCTCTGCTCCAATTCCTTCAAAAGAACCTTCTAGATTGGCAGCAAATTCTGCAGCTTCTTCTGGATCAAAATATACAGAATAAGGATCATCTAGCCCTGCCACCAAACCCTTAAGTGCTCCATAATATAAATCAATATCTGAAACAGGTTGACGATAAAATTCTTCTTTCACTAAACTCCAAATATTCCAAAACTGCTTAAAATCAATATCTTCTTGGAGATAAGATGGAACCTCATCCTGACCCAATACCTGTCCTTGTCCTTGTGGCACAACCGATTGAACGCCTCTGGATTCTCCAATAAAAAATCCAAGACTGAAGGTAATGATGGTTACCAAACAAAGAACAAGCAAGGAGAAAGAACGCGGAAAAAATCGTGATGTTATCGCCATAGATGTCTACAGGATATACAATAGAATCTGATATGTCCAAACCCTTTCGTCTTATTCTCTTCCTTGTCTTTTTGTTTGCCTTTCTCATTTCAGCCCCTTTGATTGTCCTGTATACCGCTGGTTACCGTTTTGATCTTTCCCATGGAAGAATCGTTCACACGGCTATCTTGAATATTTCAAGCATTCCTCGAAATGCTGTTGTTTTTATTGATAAAATACCTTCTGCAGATCGAACTCCTATAGTCACCAATACCATTGTCCCTGGAGAACATCTCATTCAACTTCAAAAAACAAGTTATCTCCCTTGGGAAACTTCACTTTCTTTTTTGAGTCGGGAAGCACGTATTCTCAATGATATTGTCTTATTTTTAGATGAGCAGCCTACACAAGAAAAAATCATCAGTCCGATGAGTCTGTCGATCAATCCAAAAACGGATAGTTTCGCTTATATTACACAAGAAAGTTCATGGCTTGAGGTTTGGCGAGTGCATGTTGGAGATGTTCAAAAAAAACTTCTCATGCGACTTCCTTATGATCCAAAAAGTAGCTATAACCTCTCTTGGTCAGCAGAAGGAACCTTTCTGTCACTTGAACGTCACAAAGAATCACAAATTCAAATGACGATTTCACATGTTAATAGTGGAGAACTGATTGAACTCCCGGAAACCGAACATCCTATTGATCGTATCTGGTGGGATGTGGGTAAAAATGATCAACTTTATCTGCTTTCAGAAGATCAAATCTCGCGTTTTTCTCTCTCAACACAAAAACAAACACCTCTGTCATTTAAAGCTTCAAATATCATGAGCTACTCTGAACACGAAGTTACTCTTTCGCAGAGCCATACTAAGACCGTTGTCTCTTACCAAGATAGTGGAACAGCTTCTATTATTACGTATCTTCCACTCGGGGAATATACTTTCGTAGAAACTCCTAAAAATCTGATCGGTGTGCATGATGACCATCGAAATCGACTTATTCTGATTGACCCTACCAATAAAGAACAACCTATTCTCTTTAATGAAGAAGCCTCTTTGTGGAAATGGGATGTTTCCGGAGAGACTCTGCTTTATTCAAGTGGTTATGATATTAAGCAGTATGCTCAAACCAATCATGAAACAAACACTCTTTTGCGATTGAGTCAGCCTATTACTCATCTAGAATGGTATCCAGAAGGAAAAACGGTTCTCTATCAATCTCATGGGAACACTATTGCACTTACCCTCGACGGTGCTCATATTCTTGCTCAAACGGTTCTTCTAAAAGAATTACCAGGGATCTTCTGGATAGATAAGGAAGAAAAGACTCTCCATCTATTTCAACAAAAACTCTCTGAATGGGATTGGTATCAAAGACCATTACAAAACTAAAAAACAAGAGCCAAATTCTTGTTTTTTATAACTCTACAAAACTGTTATCACCAATAATAAGTCTATGACCGCTTTTTGGGTGCGAACGCTTACAATCAACCAGATGAGCATTAAGTCCGATCAGACTGTTCACAATTCGACGGGTCGTATCAATCTTGGCTCCATCAAATAAAATAGAATGTTCTACTTCTGAATTCGTAATCTCGACATTGTTTCCAATGGAAGTGTATGGACCGATATAACTTGAGACAATCTTACATTCCTTTCCAATAACAACAGGCCCACGAATAAGACAATCGGCAGAAATGATTGTTCCTACTCCAATAGAAACAGGTCCTTGAATTTGAGTATCTTCGTGTAGCTGACAATTGACACAAAATTCTTCACGAGGCGTGTCGTCCATAATCGACGCGTTCCCTTCGATCAAAGCGTCAGGTGTGCCGGTATCCTTCCACCAGCCTGTAATTTCTTCGTGCCCGACGTTCCCATTTTGGATATACCAAGTAATAACATCGGTAATTTCATACTCACCGCGCTCGGATGGCTCGATCGTTTTATACGCGTCAAAAAACTTTTCGTTGAAAAGATAAATTCCTGTCACAGCAAAGGAAGAAGGAGGATCTTTAGGTTTTTCAATGGTGCGTTTAAGGGTTCCATCTGGATTAAATTCTGGGACTCCAAAACGATGTGGATCCTTCACATGTGAAAGAGCAATCATACAATCGAGCTGTTCTCGTTCAAATCGGTCAACAAACTGATTGATACTTCCCAAAATGATGTTATCTCCCAAGAAAAAAAGGAAGCGCTCGCCCTTGAGATATTCTTCTGCGTTTGCAACCACATGCGCTAAACCTTTGGCTCCTCCGCGTTGTTCTAAATAAGTAATATGAGCCCCGAATTCAGAACCATCTCCTAAATGGTCACTCATATACTTCACGTCTCCAGGATTGACATTGATAATAATGTCCTTAATCCCGACATCAGTGATTTTCTTCAAGACATACCAAAGCATCGGTTTATTGGCCAGTGGAATGATATGCTTATTGTGTGTCCAAGTAATCGGCCGCAATCGTGTTGCGTGACCTCCTGCAGCAATAAGAGCTTTCATAGTAGGTCGACTTTACTCTTTTTCCTTTTAAAAAGTCAATTTGATTTAAATCTTTTTTGCCAACTCCTCAATTCATTAAAAGATAATCGGCTTTCGTTCAATCCCAATCATTTCAACTATTCTCAATGCTTCTGCATCCTCGGTCGTGTAATAAACTGTTACCAAACGACTTCCAACGTAAAATGTAAACTCATGCCATTGTCTGTGTTCTTTCCTTCCGAGTACATGTCTTACACTCAAATAGTTTTCGATTTCTGAAAAGATTTGCTCGTTCAACTTTTGAGCTGAACGTCGATAGTTTTCAATGATTTGTTGTTCCGTCACTAAACCACTATCTCGATAGAGTTCAAAAAAAGCTTCTTCGTATGCACGAATGAAGCTTGTAATAGCTGAAATAACCGCCTCCCGATAATAGATCTTAAACATACGACCGAACTTTGACGGTCTGCTTTTTTTGTTCCGAATAGGCCTTTTTTAATCTCTTGGTCAAACGCAAAGCTGACTGATCAATATATTCAGCAACAATCTTCCTTGCCTGGGTAGAGCTATAAGATATATTTTCTTCAGTCATATTATAACTTAGTATAATAAGCAGATTTCTTCGCGTCAATGAATAGGCCTCTTAGCGGATTCAAAGAGAAAATACGTCTGCACCCTTCGACTCGTCGATGACTCCTCGCCCAGGGAATATGAGGAGGAAACTCGCTAACAGCACTCTCCCTCGCCTATTTCACAACATCCGCCGCCACAACAATTGTCACCGTTTCCGCAACCGTGCTCTTCTTCTTTCTTGGCTGCGGCGTATTTTTCCAGCGTCTCTCGTAGGGCTTCTTCGATAGGTCTCATGGAGATTCCGAACTTTGCTAAATTTTCCGAAGATAGCTTGTTGTTTGATCGTCCTTTGGTTGCTAGACCCTTGGCGACTAATTCTTCATTTGGAATCCATTCGTTTGTATGAGTTGGATCCACTAGTTCTTCGTAAAGCTCAATCAAATCTCGGTGGCGCATAGTGCCTGGATTTGTGACATGAAAAATGCCTGGAGCTTGCTTTTGCAGTAATTGGTAAAATACGTCCACCATGTCATCGACGATCGTCACGGAATTTTCTACGTCAATCACTTTAGGGAACGCAGCGAGCTTGTCGATCAAATTGCCAGGAGCAGGCATCCAGTCAATAGGCATGCGAATGCGCGCGATGCCGACGTTGGGCAAGGTTGAAAGTGCCAAATCCGCGGCCCATTTGCTGCGTGAATACACAGGAGTTGGATTACCAAAATCATCCTCTCTCCACGCTTTATCTTCATGATGAGAATCTCCGTAAAAAATACATCCGGATCCCATGTGCAACAAATACACCCCAGCTTGTTGGCATGCATAAGCCAAAAGCAAAGGCATCAGCGTATTTCCCTGAATCGTCTCAAACGGATGATCTTCACACCAATCCACATTAGGTTTCCCTTTTACCCCAGCCGCGTTGAAAACCGCGTCTGGCTGATGGCGCTGAATTTCCTCTAAAGCGTCTTCGACGGATTTAATGTGTACTTCAGAAAGTATAGCTTCATCTGCCCATACCCTCGCACAGCGTTCCCCCATATATCCTTTTCCAAAAATGAGAATTTTCATAATTTTAGTAACAATATTGACAAAAAAGCTTTTTTAAGATAGTCTCGATCCTCCCACTATCGTCAGTAAAAACAACCAAAGGGGAGAATTAAGGAGAAGTCATGTCCAGGATCGTAATGATGTTGTTGACCGCGCTCATGCTTTGCTCATCATTCATGGTGATGGCTCAGGAACAGGGGGGGGTAACCTATGTAGTGCCCGCGAGTCAGCTGACAGAAGGTCAGATCGCGCAGATCAAGGCTGGGGAAGCTCTGACCAACCTCGAGCAAGCTGGCAAATATGCCGGCATCGGCAAAGAAATCGGCGAAGGTGTATCTGGGGCTCTCGGTGCCGTGAACACCGAAGTGGCAAAATTTGCCGATACGGACGTAGGCCAGTTCACGATGGCGATGATCGCCTGGAAAATCATGGGGGACGACATGATCGTCGTCGTCAAAAAACTCATGGGAGCCATCGTCGGCGTTCCGTTCTTTTTTCTGACATCTCTGACACTTCTGTGGTCTTACAGACGTCTGTGTTTTCCCCGACGAGTTATGACCAAACGAGGTGGTGGATTCTTCGGTGAAAAAGAATACACCCTCATTGAACCCAATCCCAAGGGAAATTGGGATGTCGACGACTGGGCCATCGCACATGCGGTCGCTTTTGTCGCAGTGATAATCATCAGTTCCTTGATGATTTTCGCCTAATCCCCTCTCTTCCAATCTCCGAGCCACCCTCTTACGAGACGGGTGGTTTTTTATTTATTGCCGTACTGTTTTAAATAATATTCTTTGTATTCCCCTGTCCGACAACGGTTAATCCAATCTGGATTGTTTTTGTACCATTCCACTGTTTTTGCAAGACCTTCTTCGAAACTTACCTGAGGTTCCCAACCAAGTTCGGTTCTTAATTTATTTGAGTTCACGGCGTACCGACGATCATGCCCCGGACGGTCTAGCACGTATTCAATGGCTTCCTCTCCACGCCCTGTGAGATCAAGCATTTGTTTGATAACCTCCAAATTAGGCACACGATATCCTGTTCCAATATTGTAAATTTCACCTGGATTGCCTTTGCGCATGATGACGTCAACGGCTCGGCAATGATCATGGGTAAAGATCCACTCTCGTACTTGCTGGCCATCTCCATAAACAGGAACCTTCTTTCCCTCAATCAAGTTCATGGTAAACAAAGGAATGAGCTTTTCTGGAAACTGATAGGGGCCGTAAAAATTACAGGAATGCGTAACAATGACCGGAACTCCGTAGGTAATGGCGTACGCCGCGCATAAATGATCCCCGGCTGCTTTTGAAGCAGAATAAGGCGAGCGAGGTTCAAACTTGGACTGTTCATCACTTTCTCCTTCTAGGACAGCTCCGAACACTTCGTCTGTAGAAATCTGTATATAGCGATGAATTTTGTGTTTGCGTACGGCTTCCAAAATATTATAAACGCCATAGATATTCGTATCGATAAAGGCACGAGGATCTAAAATAGAACGATCGACATGAGTTTCTGCAGCGTAATTAATCACCACATCGACTCCTTGAATAGCAGTCTCCACAGCGTTTGTATCGATAATATTTCCTTTTACAAATGTGTAGCGTGGGTCTTGGGCCACGTCCGTCAAACTTTCTAAATTCCCTGCATACGTCAAATCATCAAAATTGATCACTTCAATATCTTGATATTCACGAAGAAGATAGTGGATCATGTTAGATCCCATGAATCCTGCGCCACCTGTTAAAAGAATTTTCATACTGGGTCGTTAAGAAAAAAAGAAAGAAGACTTGGAGTAAAAAAGACTACCATAACTAGAAAAAAACGTTCAAATCCTAACCCGAAAGTGAACTTCCATGTTAACAGAGCAAGCAAAAGACCCAAAGAAGAGACCACAAAACGTCGCAATCGCGGGTGTTGCGTATAGGTTTCAATGACATGAGACCATAAGAGACCACAAACCAAGGCGATAAGCAAAAAAACGTGAACAGAAAAATAACGAGAAACAAAACCTGGAATCAAAAAATCTGTAAACCAAAACAGAATATAAGAAATAAGACAGGTCAAAAATCCTGTTCGAGTCAATAGTTCTATCGCCTTTTTTTTTGTCTCAAACCATCTCATACATTAACGATATAACAGAGCGTTGATTTGATGAATCTTCCAATCAGTATTCATCTCTTCAATACCTGGCGTTGAAAAACTAAATTTCCATGTCTGGTCATCTATATACAGAATACTTACTGGAAATTCCACATGAGCAACCCACCAATCCCCTTCTAAACGTGGAGATACATAACGGGCTAACACATAATCGACTCCCATCTCATCCAAGGACGTATACGCATTGAGTGTTGGAGGATCTGGTTGAAAAAATTGATCTTTTGAAAATGACATCCCACCTTCGGTAACAATTTCTACATCTCCTGTAGGAAGGGTGATGGATTGGAGTCCTTCCCCATCCAAAGAAAGAGTGTGCCACTCATAAGGCTGGGCAATCGTGAGAGTGCTCCCACCTGAGTGAATTGTCTGAATGCCCTCTGCGTGTCGCGTCTGAAAGCGCAGTCGCTGTGATTGAGTATAAAAGGTGGCTCCTTGGCCAGGTTCTCGATACCCAATTTCATCCCCAATAAAAAGAGTGTTTAAAAAAAGTATTTTTTGTTGAGATGTTTCTATCTTTCGGAAAAAAATATCACGCGGCGCATCCATAACGACTTTATAAACACCCTCTGATAAACCCTCTGTCCGAAGTTCGATGGTTCTGAGTCCATCTACCACATGAGCATCATCGCTTACGTTTTCATCATCTGAGGCACGCACCTCGGCAACAGGCTGCCCTAATTCGTTAAAAACCGTCAAACGCGTAACATCCTCCCCTTCGTCCCGATTCATATCCATAAAAGAGAAGCGAAAAAAAAGGGTCTCATTTTTAATATATGTTTTAAATTCGTGATGTCCTCTCAAAGAAACATCAATCATCTGTGTCTTGTCTATAGGTTGATATGTTGGAAGACGATATGGATTTTCAAACGAAGTTCGATAAATAGCGACCTGATTCCGTTCAGGAGGATTCGCAAAAAAATCGTCTAATGAATCGTAGTTTTTTTGACGCTGAAGTAAAACGAGTCCATTTTTTTCTAACCGATTCCAAGAAGAATCGTCGATGATTCGATTCTGGAGAGGGGCAAGTGTGTACACGTCCGGATGGATTTTTGACAAGGCTCCCAGTTCAATCAACGGAAGGGATTCATTTTGAAACCAAACTTCCAGATTGATTTTACTAAAAACTCGGTGCGGGTGAAGGAAAAAAAAGACCGGATCTGCAAAAAGAGATTGAATCGATTCTCCTTGTTCACTTTTTTCAACAGAACCAACTCGGGTTTCTGGTCTGAGTTCATCAATAAACGGCGACGATTCTCCAACCATATGAGAAATCTTAAACATGCCAGAGGGAATAAACCACTGATTTCCCAACCAAAGAAAAAGCGCAATGGGAACACTGATGATCACCAATTGTAGAAAACGGAGAATAAACATGAAATTTAAAAAGAAGAAATACGATAAAGAGACTCTTGTTGGAATGTTTCAATCAGTTCAATCTGAAGACCGAGGTTCTTAAGACGATCTGTATTGAGATACTCTATATCCGCTTGCGGAAAAGTAATTCCATAATAATACAGTTGTGTTTTCTCAACGAGCCTTGGCATGGCTGCATAGGTTGCTTCATCTCGTAAAGGATACCAAACCTGCCGGTGTGGGAAAAAAAGTTTATCCGAACGATCGACGATGATAACGCTCCCTGGTGAGGTATATCGTAATACGGAAGCTTGAATAGATTCTGAATGTTGTAATTGGGAACGCATTTTTAGAAGACCATCTTGACCTTGTAAAAACACCGTTCTCACATTAAATCCAAGAATCAAAAGAATAAATGAAATTGTTATAAGACGTTTAGAAAAAAGAGAGCGACCACGTTGAGACACCCAATAAATCGTCGCAGCCATTATGGGTGTTAAAAAAACATATAAAGGAAGCCAATATCGAACATAGGAATTAGCCATCGTAGTTTGTGTTGAGTCAGGATTATCATGAATCTCCCAGCTGCCATACATCAATACCAACCAAACACTGACCAACAAAGAAAGAATCAGTGCCCATCGGAGTGTCCATCGGCCTGTTTTTTGTGACCACAGAATAAAAAATCCTGGTAATACCAACACGCTTAACCACCAAAACATTTCTACAACATAAGAAGAAAAATGCTGCCAAGCGACTTTAGGATGAAATCCAAAAGGAAGAACGGTTACCGTGTCTGCCAGCGTTTCCATATCAAAAAATTGTTGTTGAGAAAGTACTTGTGGTGAAAAGACTTGAAATGTATAGCCTGTAGTCAATGGATGGCCGTAGCTTAAAGTATTCATCACAAAAAAGAATCCTAACCCCAAAAATAATCCGCACAAGCCCACTAGCAAACGACGCCACACAAGCGAGCGCCACCAAATCAAAATCGACAAACACAAAAGAACCGCAATCCAAAGGACTTCACTAGAACGAACAAATAGAGCCAATCCAAAAAGCAAACCTGCAAAAAAATCATCTAAAGAAACAGAGGTCATGTTCAAATCTCCCATTTTACGTGCGATAGGTCGCACCATCCACATCCAACACCCTAAAATAAACAAATCGAGAAACAAAACGTTATGCATCATTCCACGCGCGGTGTAATACCAAACTGCAGGATGAATCAAAAATAAAATAAACGTTATCGCCCCAATCTGTTCGTTTGTCCATTGAGCGATCAGTTTTCTCCATGCATAAGCCGTACCTATCGTAACAAGAGGTGTCAAAATCCAAAAAACCCATTTCCCAAACACGATCGAAATGATTCCGTATAAAAAAGAAAGTCCCAAAAAACTCCCAGGCAAAAGCTGTCCGTGATTATTTACCGTACTGCGAGGATGAATTCGATCAAATTCATCTGCTAATTCATTATAAGGACCTTGAAATGAAGCAGACTGTGCAAAAAGTTCTGCAAAATAAGCATTCGCTGTTTCATCAGGAGAGACAAAAAGAAAAGAACAATTAACGAGAATTAAACTTCCAAGAAAAAAAACACAGGTAATAGTGATCAGAGCGATCTTTCTCCAACGATCTATTGAGACCTCTGTTTTGTTAAAGACCATAGGTAAAAAGACTGATCACGGCAAAAACGATCGCAAGGGAAAGCGTTCCAACAGAAAGAGGAATAAACAAATCAAACCCTGCCCAAAGAGCAATCAGCAGGAGTAAAACCCCAGTCACCTGAAGAAACATCTTTGTTTTACCAAAGATGTTCGACCCTATAATTTTTCCGTTCATTTTTTTAATACATCCTCCAATCAAAAGAAGAGCTTCAATGCCAAGAATCAACACTCCAAAAATAACATTGACATGTTGAACCACCACCAACAAAATCACAGAGCTAATAAGGATTTTATCTGCAAGCGGATCGTAAAATGTCCCCCATTGGGTAATTTGATTACGCAAACGAGCCAACGAGCCATCCATGGCATCGGTAAAAGCAACAAACAAAAAAATCGGCACACCGATCGTGAACTGCTCAAGATATAAAAACCAAAGGACAACAGGAGTCATGATCATCCGAAACACCGTGACCATGTTGGGTGTGATGAATGTTGGAATCAAAGGAATCACGGTATAGCGCATGAGATGATCGTGCGGAAACAGCTTTTGCGGATTGCGCTCAAACATATGGTAAAGTGATAATGTAATCCTAGAAATTTTTATGCTACGACGTTTTGAGCTTACCATTTTTTGTATCCTGTTTCTAGTTTTTTTTGTTTTAAATAACTCTATTTGGCACTGTGCAATCTTAGGATCTGTTTTATTTATTTGTTACGCCGTTGTGTTTGGTTGGGAATTGGGTGGAGTCCTCGTGTTTTCTGAAAAAGCTATTTTACGCTGGTGGATTGGGTTTTGGACATTACTTTCCTGCATTCTCATTGTTCTGACTTTTGCCTATTACGTTTGGCAGGTTACACCGACTCTCATTTCGATTGTCATCCTTCTAACTGTACCAATCATGCTTTGGATCACAAAACGTTTCCAAACAAAAACGGTTTTTAATCATTTACATGATCTCTGGCATGAAAAACACCACCGTATTCCTTCTATTGTTTGGCTCGTTTCCAGTCTTTATCTCTTTTTATTCGTGTTGTTTTTTATCACACTGGGAAATGCGTCTATCACAGAAGCTGTTCGTTCTGTATGGGAACGCCTGCCAACAAACATCTTTATTATCTATCTGCTCATGACAGCGCTCATTCTTGCCCTCTTGTGGCGAGGAAAAGAACGGGCTCTCTCATTGACCTTTGTTTGCGGTCTTTTATTTGCCACCGTAAGTATTGTCGCTATCGTGTTCCCTATTGGATTTGGATTTGACTCATTTATTCACAAAGCAACGGAAGTCCATCTTGCAAATTTTGGAACGATCACCCCAAAACCTTTTTATTATATTGGCCAGTATGTTTTGGTGTTATTCCTTCATCACGGATTTGACCTTTCGATTGATCTGACCGATACCTTTCTTGTTCCGGTATTAACGGCCCTTCTGCTCCCCATGGCTTGGTATTTTGCGTGCGTACATATTCTGCGTACTCGTTCTGAGTCCATGTTATGCCTGTCAGGTCTATTCCTGCTTCCTCTCTCACAATTTATCGTGACGACCCCACAAGCTCTGGCGAATCTTTGGATTTTGCTTGGAATTCTCGCGTCTGTTCCTTATCTGTTTGAGAAGGAACACCCGCGCCTGGGTGTGCTTGGTCTGACAACATTCGCCACATTTCTCATTCACCCTATTGCTGGTATTCCTGCAGGGCTCTATTTTATGCTTCTGATGACCGACCCAAGCAGAACCAACCCCCGTACTCCCAAAACAAATAAAATCATTCGAGTCTGTCTTATTGCTTTTTCCTGCATCGTGCTTCCATTAAGTTTTGTGGCAAACGCACTCATCAGTGGACAAACTCTGGGAATAAACTGGAGCGCGTTAAATCCTCTGAGCTGGCTCAAGGGACTTAATCTCACCATCTTTTTTGAAAATCGGTTTGATCCTGTGTTAGATCTTATCTATCTCTACGGTTTCAACGCATTCCTTTTGTTTTTTGTCATTGCTGGTTTTGCTTGGTTGGAATACCGCACAGATCTCTCTCGTCGGTTTCGAATTCTGTTGATCATGGTCGTAGCTCTTGGCGTGAACTATTTCATCATGTCCAGACTTCTTGAATTTACTTTTCTCATTAATTACGAACGTTCTAATTACGCCGATCGCCTACTCCCACTGATTCTCTTCTTCTTAGCTCCGTTGGTTATTTTGGGACTTGGACATGTATTCGTAAATATCAAACAGCAGCCGTTTGTTCTGCGCACTGGAGTGCTTTTTCTTTTGGTTGTCATGATGGGAAGCCATTTCTACTTAAGTTATCCAAGACGGGACGCTTATGAAACCAATCGAGGATTTAACGTAAGCCAGGCGGACATTGATGCCGTGCATCTTGTGGAAACGCTCGCCCAAGATAAGCCCTATCTGGTTCTTGCCAACCAATCTGTTTCCGCCGGGGCCATCCAGGAAATCGGATTTCGTTATTACGGCGACCTTTTTTTCTATCCCATTCCTACCGGTGAAAAATTGTACCAATACTTCCTTGCCATGAACGATCACCCAACGCGCGAAACCGCCCAACAAGCGCTTGCTCTTGTTCCTATGCATGGAGACGTAAACACGCTTTTCTTCCTCGTCAACAGCTACTGGTGGGACGCCCCGCGCATTATCGAGACGGCTAAGACAACCGCCAGCGACTGGCGCAGTCTGGGCGACGGACAGATCTATTTGTTTAGGTATGATTTTGAAAAATAAAATCTCTTAATTATGAAATCAGGCACATACCAACATTATAAAGGCGGTCTCTATGAAGTCATCGGCACAGCACGCCATAGCGAAACATTAGAAGAATTGGTGGTTTATCAAGCACTCTACGCCGACGAAATCTATGGAGATCAAGCGCTCTGGGTGCGGCCTAAGACGATGTTTCTTGAAACCGTCATCGTAAATGGAACAGATGTTCAACGATTCGCACTGATAGAAACATCACAAGAAAAATCGTAAATCCATACGTATGAAAAAAATCATCATCAGTCTCTGTGCCACCATTCTCTTCGCTCTCGCCTTCGCAAGTCCATGGCTTTGGATGGATAATGGAGAAAACATTATGGAAAGTAAATTTTTCCGTGGAAACGACGCTGAAAATTTCAAAAAACCGAAAAACACCTGCGACTGCGACGGATCCTGCTTGAATGTCCGTTGGGTGCCGTTTGGTGCAAACGTAGACGCCTGCGCAGAAGATTACTATTTCATCTCCTTCTGGGGTCAGAGGTTTTATGTAAATGGGGAATAAAAATCCGGACGCTTCAATCTAAAGAAGTTCCGGATGATCAGCAAAAAGATTCCAGGGATATTTTTTTGGTGGAATACTTGTAAACATCATTGGTTCATCTTTTGTTGGATGGAAAAAACGAATGTTTGTGGACCAAAGAGCTAACTGTTGACCAGGCTCGTTCACACAAACTCCGTACTTTTGATCTCCATAAATCACGCATCCAATTTCAGCCATCTGAACACGAATTTGATGCGAACGGCCTGTTTCCAATTGAATCTTGATAAGACTTAAACCATCCTGTGTTTCAAGACATTCATATTCAAGAACAGCACGCTTGGCATCAGGCGTTCCTTCAGGCACACAATGGACGATATTTGTATCTTCATCTTTGAGCAACCAATGGACAAGCCTTCCAGAGGCAAACATTGGCACGCCTCGCACAACGGTAAGATATTCTTTTTCAAACGTCCGAGCATACATCTGCTTGGCAAGCCGAGAAGCCGCTTTAGAGGTTTTCGCAAAAACCATCACGCCTCCCACAGGACGATCCAAACGATGAACAAGCCCAAGAAACACATTGCCGGGTTTTTGATCTCTTTCTTTAATCCATTGTTTAAGCAATGTCAGCAAATCTGGATCCTCACTGGCATCCTCTTGGACGGGTATGTTGATCGGTTTTTCAACCACTAACAAATGGTTGTCTTCGTAAATAACAGTAGGAGCAAACATATCTTTAAGAAGAAACCTTTGTGGAGAGATCCAATTCTTGATCAAAACGAATGCTACCAACAAATTCTTCTGCGTGACTGACGACAATCATCGCTCCTTCATATTCATTCAAAGCTCGAGCAATCACCGGAAGATGGCGGAAGTTAATATGGTTTGTTGGCTCATCAAAAATAAGAAGTCCTGGAGTTTGAAGAACAAAACGGGCAAAACAAAGGAGCCCTTTTTGTCCTTCAGAAAGCGCACCCACTTTTGTGCGCAGAGCGTCTGAATCAAAAAGAAACTGAGCAGCGGTACGACGCAATGTCTCGTTATTGGGAACTCCCATCACCGATTCAAGCGCTTGATAGGCGGTCTGTTCAAAATCCAAACCAGAAAAATCCTGGCGATAATATCCAACCTGAACTCCCAGTGTAATTTTGGCTCCAGGATCTACTCCTTCAAAAAGGGTCCGCAACAGGGTACTTTTCCCAATACCGTTTGGACCAGAAACAAAAAGATGTTGACCTCTACGTAATTTGAGATCCAGCGCGACTTCATGAGCCTCATGATTCTTGATCACCTTAACGGATGTGAGGTGAACGATCACATCCGTAAACGGTTGGGCCGGAATCGTAAAATCTTTAATCGTCTTATCATCACGTTTTACATCAACCATATTTTCTTCATCATCGGCAACCTGATCTCGAAGCTTGCTCGCAAGTTTTCGCATCTTTCCACCTTTGTGTGCAAAAAAATTGATCTTGTCTTTTCGATCCTGAATGTCTTTTAAAAGACGTGCGTTGAGCATTCGATCTCGTTCCACTCGCGCGGAAATCTCTACAACCACGTCTGTATAGTTTCCATCGTATTTCTCGACTTTTCCGGTAAACACATCCAAATGAAGGACGCCTTCTGTAAAGGCATTCAAAAAATCCGCATCATGAGAAATCACTAATACCGTCTTTTCATACATGATCAAAAAAGTGGTGAGATGATCAATTCCATCACGATCCAAATTATTGGTTGGCTCGTCTAAAAGCAAAATATCTGGTTCTTGAATCAAGGCATACGCCAGTAACAATCGTGCCTGTTGTCCACCAGAAAACTCTCCAATTTTTTTATCAAATGGTGTTGTGAGATTAACGGTATCAAGAATGTTTTGAATTCTGCGATCAAGATCATATTTTTTTTCCGCAAACGCATGAGCAAAAAATTCTAAAACCGTCTCGTTCAGATGTTCACGAGCCATGACCTGTTTAGCTGTAGCGGTCGTCGCATTCAAAGGCAAGTGAATTTTTCCCTCGTCTGGTTTAAGCTCGCCTGTGATGAGTTTAAAAATCGTGCTCTTCCCTGCTCCGTTTTGCCCCATGACCGTAAACTTTCCATTTTCAGGAACAGAAAAACTTGCCTCATCCAAAATGGGATTATCGTCATCATACCCAAAAGAGACATTTTCAAATCGAATGACTGTCGTGTTGTTAGTCATAGTTAAGAGTGTAAGCAAACACCGCCTTGCGGGCGGTGTCTTAGTTTTGCCAAAAGACTACAAGAAAAATCAGCAAAAGTCAAAATTCAAGACATTATCAAGTAACAAGCTACCGGCAAAGCCGGTAGCGTCAGGAAAGCCCCTGCAAAGGGGCTAGACCCACCTCATCTCGAGTTGATTACCTTCTTGCGTCTTATCTTTGTGTTCTTGTTCTCTG
>Ga0209417_1001553_pt1 | contig 41510 bp, 50 predicted proteins | sample RifGroF2_FD_184002 | JGI IMG/M metagenome (GOLD analysis project Ga0209417, IMG submission 184002) | Groundwater microbial communities from Rifle, Colorado, USA - Groundwater F2 (SPAdes) (version 2) | ecosystem: Environmental > Aquatic > Deep subsurface > Groundwater | place: Rifle, Colorado... | reverse complement strand
TCTACTCACGATATGTTCCCTTTGTGGAATCTCATCACCATCATATATCAGAGCATTGAGCGGGTCTCCAATACCAATTCCTGCCAAAAATCTTTTTATTCTTGTTATCTTCATTACTCTAACCTTTTAATAATTTAACTAAAAGTTCCCCTCAGCAACTTGAAAACAAGTTATCCCCAATTCTCTCCACATATCCACAACCTGTTTTCGATCATCAAATACACCTATTACATTGTACTTATCTTTGATATATTTCTCGTACAATTCCTTCTTAACAATACTATCTTTTCTCATATCACCTACAGCCCTCATGTATAACTGCTTTTCCATAGGAATATCTTCACCATCTTGAACGTGTTTGTATATTGTTCCTAAGTTCAAATCAAGCCATAACAACGTATTTGCTTTAGAATCGTCAGTTCTTCCAGACATAAAAACAACCTCTGTCCCCATCCAGACATTTTTAATTAACTTAATCACATCTCTATTAGGTTCGTCTTCCATAACTTTAGTCATATCATATGGGCTTCGGTCTCTTTTTAAAGCTAATGTCCCATCAATATCACATAGATATATATACGGAAGTTCAGGATTAAATTCTATTTGTTTAACAGGTTCTACCTCAGGTTTTAAATAATGGTTATACATATCGTATATAACACCAGCTCCAACAGAATTATTTCTTTTTAGATCTCTTCTAACGCATTCTTCTACTGATACATTGGTAAAGTCCTTGATCTCAAATTGAGAATTGCAATGCTTCGCTATTTCCCTAAGATCTCTTTCATGAATGGGATTAAGATTAGTATCATCAACTATGATATTCTTTCCAGCTCCAAAAGCCTCTTCAATAATATAATTCCTCAATCTAAGTACGAACTTCTCATTCCCACCAGTCCATATACCACTATCGAGCATCATTCTGAGATCATCTTTGTTAACTCTCTTTGTTCTGCCTATGTTGTTTTCTACCTCTTCAATAGCCCATGTAGACTTACCAGAAGCAGGGAGCCCTTTTGTCATTATTAGTTTTTTCATTATTCGTTTATAACTAACTTAAGATATACAATTTCAACACTATCCTCTGTAGAGTAGACAACCTTCCAATTAGTAATATTGTTCTCATTTAAGAATTTGGTAAGTTTTTCTGTATGGGATCTTGTTATTCTGCCACTACCATGATTCCCATATGCGTATCTATCTTCAAACCTTTGACTTTTCCACACCTTAGATATCTTTTTCATTATTCTCCTTCATCCTCTTTAAATTTAACGTTACCAGTTGGCTCTACTAAGTCCCATATTTCCTGAGTAACAAATTCTTTCATACTTCCTTTAAGCATCATTGTAACTATCCCTTGTATCTTAGGATCTAAAGTTCTTACTCTCTGAGAAAATGCACTGAATAACTTCCTTTGAGTATTAAGATAATCTTCCCTACGAAAATCTACAATATCTACATCTCCGATAGAAACCTCTTTGCTAATCTCTCCAAATGCTTTTGCACTTCTAAATCTAATATCTTCAAACCTTCCCTGTAAATCTCTCCTAACAGACTTAAGCCATATCATAAACTCTTCAGGAACATTCTCTTCCAATGGCTTCATGTCTTTACTCTTCTTCATCATCTCCCATACTGCATGAACATTAAGACCAGTTAATATTTTGTGTAATCTTTTGTATTCCTCAAACTTAACCTTCAATCTAAACTCATCATCAAAGTGTAATACATACCCTTCAGCATTAGGAATATTCTGTTCTAGGTGATCATATATTTTAGGATTGTCAAAAGAACTCATAAGAATATCAATCTTAATATATTCCCCTGTTTCGTTATTTCTAGATCCTAAATAAACAAGCTTCTCCTCTCCTTTATAATCAATAACAATTCTATTCTCTGGATATATAATTTCAAACAAATGAGTATACCCATAAGTCAAGCTAGAGAGATCTAATGGTTTATCTGTTTTCTCAAAACTGTTTCTCATTATCTCAATCATTCTCTTTGCCTGATCACTATTGAATGATCCTCTTGTAGCTGTAACCCACTCATTACCATATTTAAATAGTATTCCTAAACTGCCATCAACTTTTTCTTCTATAGTGTATTTACCATGTCTGGCAATTATTTCAGTTAAAGACAATGGTATATCACCATCAAATGTAGGTTCTCCTAGATTAAAAAATTTATCAAATGGTCGAGCTACTACATTCCAATCTTTATCAACTACTAATCCTCTACATACCGTAGTAATTTCATCCCACACATGAGCGTGTTGGCACTCGTGGGTATAATTCAATATCCACAAATCCAACTTAGGATGTTTCTGTTTATGTACTAATTTTGATTGTATTGCTTTTTCTATTCCTCTTACGTCTAAATTCATTATTGTATATATAAAATTTATTTCTTCTTTATCTTTATTACTCTATCAACTGCACGATCTGCCTTGTTAATTAAATCAAGAATACTAATAGCATAGTATTTACCAAAATCTTTTGGTTTTTCCTCCCCACACCATATGCAATGATCTAAAGGCTTCTTATCTATTCCCTCTATACCATACCTACAACCTTCGTACAGACACCTTAGTCTCATTTGTCTCTTAACAGAATCAGCCATAATTGTAACCATTGTTTTCTGAAAATCCCCCATTATGTCTTGTGAACTGATTTTTCTTTTCATTACATTAAATCTTTAAAAATATATTCAATATCATCTAATCTCTCTACATACGGTTGCATCCCAGTAATACTCTTTATATTGATCAATCTCTTATCATGATCCACAACAACATTCCTGTATGTCATTACTCTGCTTGGAACATCCAACCTTCCACACACAAATTCATTTCCTCTTTTAGTTATTAACCAATATCCTCTCTCCCAAATGCCATCTACCTTGTACTTAGCGACTAATCCGTGGAATCGTAGTTTCTGGAAGTTATTGTATTCTGTCTTAGAAAGAGAGAGATCATTGATTAAATGAATCTTATTTGCATTCTTCTCAACAATCTTCCTCTTCATTTTTACTAAAGAGCCTACCAGTATTGGTGTAAGTCTGTGCCAATACTGTTTCAGACTTGCACCACACGCTCCACACACCTTATCTTTTGTTAATGCCTTACTTATCTGTGCCGTATACCTAATTAGATGTGTCTTAGCCTCTGGAGATACATCATACAATCCTATGTAGTTATTGTAGATAGCATCTATTAGTTCCATAAATCTAGACATCTATTAGGTAAATTATATATAGGCATCCACTTCAATGAGCTACAATCTGCAAAGAACATTACATATACAACAATCACTATGAAGATAATAAATAATATGACTTCAACAGTAATAATATTTCTATCTCTCTGTTTCTCTTTATCATTTCTAAAATCAAAATCTTTGTAGCCCATCTGTGTATCTTAATATATTAAATAAATCCTCCCATCCCACCCAACAGTCTTTACTACTTAGAATGGCAAATCCTCGTCTAATGGATCTGGCTCTTCTGTTTTCGAAGGTTCTGTCTTTACCTCTGGTTCTGTTGGAGCAGGATCATTTACTTTCTCTGCATCAACAGTTTCTGTCTCAACTCTATTATCTTCTGGTACTACAGCTACAAAATCTAATAACTCAACCAATGAATTCTGTGAATTACTAAAGAAGGTAAAGTTGTCTGCAAATAATGCAACAAGTTCTTCAAACTTCGAAGCCTCACCTAGATCATTAACCATTACATCAGGTTTCATTGCATAGAATTTTGCTCCAGCTTGGCTTGTTATCTGTTGACTAGAAAATACAATTCTCCATACGCTTGGTAATATTGTTTCTAGGGACTGTTTCAATCCTAGTGATTTCTTTAACTCACTCATTTGTTTATTTATAGCAAACCATATATCCCACCCTGTTCCACCTGATAGAACAACTTGAACAAATGGATTAACTTGCTTCTCCATTAACTCACAAGTCTCATCGTAATTATGTGGAGCTAATACCAATCTTACTTGGTTCTTTAATTCAAATCCTTGATCTTTATACTTAGCTTCCCATTGTTCTCTCTGAATCTTTCTAACAATCCCACTCTTTCTAGCTACAACCATCTTCTTAACAAAAGTATTCTTATCATCTTTATCTACTTTCAATATCTCAACTCCAAACTCTACCTTAAGTAAAGTAAATCCCATTGCATTCTTAAGATCTGAAGATTTTATTTTCTCTTCATTCTTATATCCCCACTCACCAGTGATATCATCTTTTACTCTATAAGGTTTTACATACAACTTTCCATTATCTCCTTTTGAAATTGAATCTGGATCTGCAAATACATCATCCCCAGTACTACTCTGAACAATCCTTAACTCTAATGGAAATTTAACAGTTGTCTTATCTTGTACTCCTACCATACCATGATCCGATTTAAATAATTTATCGAATGACTCTGGTGTTAAACTTGACACATCACTAATTGCTACAGATTTGCTCTCATTTGACATAATTGTATATCTAAAAATAATCTAAAAAATTACAGGAACTAGATCTTACAAAGATTTAATTACAATTTAATTAGTGGTGAGAGTGTTCCATCCTCTTCATCTTAATTTAATATACTACCTATTTGACACCATGTCAAGTATTTAATAATCATTGCTAGACCTCTATTTTATATCTTCAAACCAATCACAATTTATCTTTCGTATCCTATTTTTCATTCCAATAGATCGTATATATTCTCTAATCTTCCTTCTGCTATTCAATGTATTTGAGATATCTATTTGATCCTTATATCTTTGAATACTAAAATGGTCGTTTGGAAATTGTTTAATTAGTAACTCTTTCAATATTTTTATTTCTCTATTCATAAAGGTTAATAGATTTATATATGCAGGTATCCTAGAGCCTCTGAGCTTCTCCCCCTGTAGTCCCCCATGGGTTATTTAGTGAACGACAAAAGAAAAGACTTTGGCAGTTTGCACTAAACTCTTAGGTTGTTAAATAAAGAGCTAACGCTATATATATAGTTTTGGTGATTGATATATGCAGTATATCCTCTTCACCTCTTTCGGCTACTTCTCAGGGGTATTCAGCCCCTCCTATGATTGATCCTGAGATCTGTAGACTGTAGCAACCTACACTAGAATCATAGTCCCCCCAGTTCCGATTAAAGAACTAGGCATAGCTGGTCGTAATCTGCCTAAGAAAGCTACCAGCTATACTCAATTCTTTAAAGTCTAAAAAGCAAAAACCACCCTTTTACAGGTGGCTTCTACTAGCTAAATTTCCTAAATCTGCATTTATGAAACTCATACCACCTCTCAAAAGTGTACTATTAACAGTATTTCTTTTTAGATAAGGTACAAATCTCATAATTATTTGATTTAGGTTAAATCTTGATTTAGCTTACTCAAATATATGGAGAATTATGTGTGTTGTCAAATGATATCAAATTTGCTTGTAATCAAGGACTAAAGAGAGGGGACATATCATATAACGAAGTATAAACTTCAGATTTATATGCCCCTCTCAATAGCCTAGTACGAATTACAAGAACTCTAAAACTTTATAGCTAAGATCTGTTATGCGACCTCCTTCTACTTTCACGATTCCTCGTGTGTAACCTTGAGAATATTGAGAGTGTGTAGTGAAAATACTTTCACCTATCAATGTTCCACTCTCTCCTGTGAGAGTTATATGTACCTTACGATACTTACGATTGTCCCCCCAGAACACATAAAGCAATGGATACCTTGCCCCCTCGAATGGAACTCCATTGACGGCAATATCTAATTCTACTTTCGATAGTCCAGCAAAGGTTTTAACCTCTGCTAAATATCTGTAGTCCAGATCCCTCCATTTCTTATTAGCTTTGATTTTCATAGCACTCCTTGTAATGGCGTTGCTAGGCTAGTTTGTAATGAACTGAAGTATGAAAATTTCTACTTGCAACTAGAAATCTTCATACATAGCAGGGGGAGTTTCCCTCCCCTGTCCCCTCTATGCCGTTATTTAGTTTCTTTAGCAGGAAAATATTTATCCATTACCCTACTAGCGATATCTGCTATACCTTCTACAAGAATGTATGCACCAGCAACTATAGCAATTAGCTTTAGTTCGTATGCAGTTAATCCAGTATTTTCTATTCTGTTATAAATAACAATTGCTATAACAGCAATAGCAACAACGAATTTTCTACTCTTGTAATCCTGAACCATCTGAAGAATAGTATTCTTTAATGATTCTAATATACTTAAGTTTTCCATTATTCACTCTTAAATAAATTAAATAAAAATCTAATGAAAGTTTTTAGCAAACCCTCATTTGACTCCTTCAAAATTGTTCGGACTGTCCTCAAAGGCTTAGTATCCAAGGAACAACCATAATAACTTAAGCCATCACTTCTACTTTATTTTAAAGAGAAGATCTAGCAATTTAGCCAAGAAGCTTTTCTTCAATGGCTCTGGTTCTGGTTGGTCATTAGGTTCAGGTTCACCACTCAAATCCACTATCTGTTTCTTTAAATCTTTAATCGTTTCATCTTTGATCTTAAGTTGATTTTGATTCTCACTCTTGAGCAACTCAATATCTTCTAAGTGCTTCTTATTATTATTCTCTATTATGTTATTGAGATTTACAATTTCTGCTTCATAAGCGTTTTTGTTATTATCTATTTGGGCTTGACAATCTATTTCTACATTTTCAATAGTTGTTTTAAGACTTTCAATATTGACATTCTTATTAGCAATGTCAGCTTTCAAAGACTCTATGTTTGCACTTAAATCTGTTATTTGTTTTTGTAATTCTGCTATCATTTTTGGATCCTCTACTTGAATTATTTTAGGTGGATCAATTACTTTATCTCTATTGAGCTTACTACCATAACAGGCAGTCTGATCCCCAGCCCAATGAGGTTGCCAATCATCATACGATTTGATCTTAGGTAACCTTCCATTTTCATTATAGATCAATTCATTCAAAAGTTCATGGTAACTTCTGTACTGTGCATCTGTTGGCTCTACTAAATGATTCATACCTATTACAGATATTCCAATACCATATACATTTCCAGTATTAAGTCCTAGACTTCTAAAGTTTTTACTATTAGGAGTGTGAGCTCGTACTGAACCTATGTCTCCTATTTGATATACAACAGCATACCCATTGTGTTCTTCTGAAGTAATAATAAAGTTGTATCCTATTCCACCCCAGCCTCTTCCATTCATGTGTATCTGTCTAACTACTTCTATCTCCTTAGCTCCATCACCTATTGGGTGAGTTACTGTATGGTGTCCCCAAAGGATAGAAATGCCAGAAAGGGATCTGTATCCTCTCCAGTCTTTTCCACCCTTAGAATCGTCTCTAAGCTCTCTCCAGCACCCTAGGTCTTTTAATGTAGGAACATAAAATCTGTTTACTTCTTTACTCATTTTCAGGTTTCTTCAATTTATCTAGATTAAAGAGAACTCTATCTCCTTCTGATACTAATTGATCTCTGACTTCAGGACTCATTTTAACTCCAGCTTTAATCCTATCTTCTTGTTCTAACACAAAATCAGCTCCCAAAACTTCAGCCTCGGCTTTACGCCAATCTTGTTTCTTAGTCTTCATGTTCCTTGAAAAATCAATCTTTGGATCTGGTACAAAATCAGCCTTTTGATATACTAACATTCCTTTTCCTGCCATAACATTATAGAATGAATTTAATCCTCACTAGAGAATAATATATTTTCTATGATATTAGATTCTTTCATTAAATCATCACAAATACAAGACCCATCCAAAGGTTGTGGCATAGCCCTATTTACCCAATCAACAGCTAGATAGCCAGTAAACCTTCCTTTTAAATCAAATATCGGATACATACATCTTGCCTGTATAGCTTGATCTCTTAACAGTTGACCAAAAGCATTTTCATTCACGTTATTAACATCCTTGATAACAACAGGATCTCCTTCCATCATAACCTTCGTAAAACTTCCAAGTATCGAAGTAGGGATATTTTGATACCTAAGTATCTCGGAACTTACACCACTTCTAACTCTCTCGTGGGTAATTGAAATATATTTGAAAGGGATTCCACCTAAGGAATGAGTACCGTTATGGAATTGAATTAACTTAGCTCTATCAGCTGTATATGTTTCTAACATATCATCCAATATCGCATTGATTATCGTATCACTTTTAAAGCCCTCTTTAGTCTCTTCTACTGTATATGAACCAGTAGGATATTCGTCCATCTTTCTAATAACCCATTGATACCCAAGGTACATACCCAATATCATAATCAGAATGAGAATAGTTTGGAGGACATTAACAAAGTTGTCTTTAATATAGTTTGATATTTTCTTGAATAAAGAAAAATATTCTTTGGCTGTGTCTAGTTGTTTGTTCATAGCAGTTTTGTTATTTTAACATTTCATGGATCTACAACAACTATCCCATCCCCCCTCATTCATATTAACCTATGAGGCTCAATCTGTAAAGCTAGAAATTTGTATTTGTTTCTCTGGTTGTAAGCCAGTTATTTAAGGACTTATCTATTACCTTATCTTCAAGTAATTGTTTAATACAATCATCACTAATCATATTTGCATAGCGTAGGCTAGTCAGATAAGCTCTGAACTTTTCAGGATCATTTATTTCAGTCTTTACTTCAGAAACTTTAGTACTCTTATCAGCTAGTGTTGTTACTCCAAATAAAAGCTGATCATAATCATATTCGCTTCTTGCAAGTAATGCTTGTTGCCTAAAGTCCTCTCCTATTGTTTTAGCTAGTGTCTTTTCTTCTTTTGTATATTTTCCAAGATCTTTATCCCCAATTTCCTGTCTTACCTGTTCTTTAATTAACTGCTTCATATTGTCTGGTGTTGGGTTCTCTAGATACGCTTTCACTTCGTCTGGTACACCATCATTGTTATATTGATCAATAAGACTAATTACTTTAGATCTTGTGTTGCTAATCGCTTCTAAATCCTTTGAGTCGTAAGCATCAGAATAAGCCTTGATAGATTTCTCAACCTTTTTAGATAACTCTTTCTTTATATATATACCCATCTGTTCATCCTTTGTAAGGTCAATGCTTCCATTCTTCATAGAGGTATACAACTGATCATTTCTTTCTTTATCTACAGAGTAATCATTTACCCTCCTACCATATTCAAAATAGTAATCTCTGAATACAGACGAGGTTAAATTCCATGCTTCTGGTTTCTGTGTAATGTACCCTACAGCTCTACCAAAAAATGACTCTAGTAAAGCATCTAACTTAAGTGGAGATAATCCAAGTGAATCACCAAGTCTTTCTCTACTAAATGGAAGCTTCTGTTGTAATAGCCACTTAGCAAGAGCTGAAGTCCCTTCATTGAATCTATCTGCTGGTAACTTATTCTTTTGCCAGTCAGCTTCTATTGGCAGTAAGTCAGGATATGTTTTATATCCAGCAATAGCTAAGATAGGTTTTGTTATTGCAGGAACTTGAGATAAAAGATTCTTTCCAACTTCATTAGTAAATCCTTTCCAACCATCTTTACTTAGCAATGCAGACATAGGTACTAAGAAGTTCCATGAATCAGGGATACTCGTTGTAAGTGCTGTTGTGTAGTCTGAAAGTCTATAATTAGTATTATCTTTATCTAGTATAGTATCTAGGACTAACATATTGATAAATCCACTTATTCCACCAGCCCATTCGGCTACTGCCATTCTAGTCATGTTATTAGTCTTCTTATTTGGCATAAAAATAAATCTTCCAAGATCTTCAGCAGTTAAATCTCTTAACTGTTGTTTCTCATCATCGTCTGCATTTCTCCATGCTCTAAGTAACTCTTCAACACCTAATGCACTTATTAGTGCTGTAGCAAATATCATTCTTTGTCTGATCTTAGGACTGTTAATAAAATTACTTGTAACCCATGTGAAGCCCTGTAACTGTGCATTTGCAAACGGAATGGCTCGATACACCTTTGGAAGGTTTGTAACCTCTCCATGCTTACCTTGTAGCTTGTAAGACCCCTTCATGTGGAATGGTGTAGTTACTCTTCTTGCTTTCTCCAATGCAACCAAATCACTGTCTCCAGATTTCTTTGCTTCTATGAACTCTGTAGCTCTAAATACAAGCTCCGAAACATGAGATGGGAAGCTGATTAGATTGAGAAGCCCATTGCCAAATTTGCTTAATGCACTTCCAAGTTTCTTAATAGCGTTCATTTCACCTGTTACCTTCTGATCAAAGGTATTGTAATCACCTTCCATCCATCTAACAAACGTAAGCTCCTGTCCACCTAATGCTAAGAACTTTGTAAAGTATTCATACTCCTTTGAACTCTTTAACTTTCCACCTATTACTTTAACAGTATCAGCGAATAGATTTCCTACTGCTTTAAAAGCATTCTTCTGATATGTTTGAGTTGTGTAGTTTATGAAGTCCCTTGGTAAGTTAGTAAATGCAAATTGTATATATGATCCAGTAGTTCCAGCAGTCCACATTCTCTTGTATGCGTGTTGTATATTCTCAAGAAGATTAGTTTGTTGTGGTGTTAGATACTCTCCTATCCATTCCTTAATCATAGGATTTACTGCATAGGCTGATTTCTCTCCATCATTCATTGTAATCAATATCTCCTTGTTGTTCTCTATACCCATTGTGTAATCAACAGGCTTGATAAGATCTCCATACATAGATACTGTTCTTGGAGTAAGGAAAGTATTAACAGATATTTGACTCATACTCTTTCTAACAAACTCTTGGTGATTTCTCATTGCACTATCTAGTGGATACAAAATCTCTTTTGTTGATCCAGTTCTTTTCTTCAGAGAAGATATCTGAGTTCCTGATAACTTAGCAATATTCTTTGCTTCAGCAGGGCTTACCTCTCCAATTACTTCATCATATACAATCCTTTTGAATGGAGCATATCCTTTGTTATCTTTAAGTTCATTGTATTTCTCCTTCGATAGTTTGCCAGACTCTACAGCAAGTAATAGATCTTGGTTAGTAAGCTCATCGAACATTTTATATTCAGATATAAACAAGTCTCTACTGTTCAGGTATGCTCTCTCTGATAAATCTCTAGGGAAGTCATCATTCTCAATAACTTGATTTACATACTTTAGTTTCTCAGTTAAATCAGTAATGTTTGTTTCAAGCAATATCTTCTCATTTCTCAGTTCTTTCATCTCATTAGTTATCTCACCCTTGCTTTCTTGATCTAGAGCTATTAACTGCTCATCTATCTCAGCTAGTCTCTTCTGACTATCTCTAATCTCGGTTGTATAATTATCTTTGTTTAAATAGTCATAATATGATCTTCTGGCAACCAATGCGTAATTGAATTGATCGGACAATCCTTTAATCGCCAATCTTGCTCTTAAAGTACCCCAGTTGTAATCTAATGTCTTTTCTACATTTGCTGTTAATGGGTTGTATCTCCAATACTCATCGGTATTCTTTCCTCCTACATAGTTAAGCACTCCACCAAATAGCTTCCCAAGTCTTCCATAATCCTCTACACCTTTCTTTCCTTTCAGTTTTTGAGCTTCTTTGGTAGAGTAGTTATTCTCAACAATAGCATTGACTTGATTCCTGAATCTAAACATCTGTGCGTAGTCATCCTTGGTCATAAACACACCTTGCTCTTTTGTCCATCTCTCTATTACATTAAGATCATCCTGAACAACATTAAGAGCTTGTTCGATCTTATTCTTGAAAAGTGTATTAGGTACTGTAGGGATATCTTTCGCCATTCTAACTCCAAATTTGTCCAGATCATTTAATGATTGATATCTAATTACAATATTAGTTAAATCATTTATATATTCACCAACAGTATCTTTGTAATACTTACCACCTTCCATTAGCAATTCTTTCACTGCGTGAGGATACTTCTCTATCATAGTAGCAGGAGATTTTACATATTCAGCTACCAGTGTAGCAAACCCTTCTTTGAGTTGTGTCTTCTCTTCATCAGTATTCTTGGCTGTAGGATACATATCTACATATGCACTCATGAGTTCAGTTCTAACAGCATCATTTCCTGTTGCAATGGATATAGATAATTTATTATCAATGGCGTGTGCTATCTCATGAGAAGCTACATAGAAATCAGTCATTCCTTTTAATCTAATATCTTTACTATTAAGATAGAAAGCTCCTAAAGCCCCCTTAGGTACATATTTCTCTCCAACCTTCTTAGCATACTTTCTTACAAGCTTCACAACTTCTTCTGCCACTCTAAGCTCTTTAACCTCTACCTTAGTACCTCTATCATCATAGCTCTCTAAGTTTACTCTTCCTTCTGCATATTTATCTTCTTCTGTTGTAGGATCTTCTAACATCTGTATATTTGAGATTGCTTCATTAGAACTAAACGCAAATTCTCCTTCTACCCTAAACATTAAGTATCTAGGATCTACATCAACCTGTATAATTGAATCTCCATAATATCTAGCTCCATTTACGCCACCAACTTCTTCTTCCAAAGATGATGATAAGTATCCAGCTTCTCTATCGAATCCCTCTTTTAGTATATTTTCAGCGTTCTCTGCTGTAGTACCATGATATAGTCTAATTGTATTATTAGGATTAACAGTTACATCAATACCATTTGCTTTTGCAAAATCACGAACTACTTCCGAGGCAGTTTGCTTATCCTTTATTCCATCAAAGAAATAATCATAGAATTGTTCAGCATCGTTCCATTCAACTCTAATACCTAATTGTTTTGCTAACTCATATACTTTATCAAATTTCTCCTGTTCCAAGTCTTCGTTTGCATCTTCTTCATTATCAAGATTCTTGTAAGCTGTAGTTTGGAGATCTTTAACTGCTTTATAAAATTCTGTTTCTACATCTGTATTTGATTTCTTCTTCATCTTCATACTTCCTTCGCTTTCATTCACATCTACAGCTTCCACCCCATCCTCAAATTTAACTTTATCCTGAGGAATTGCTTTATCTAATTGTCTGTATGCTTCTAATAGATGTCTTCCATCTTTTATAATAATTTCACCAGCTTCATTCTTTCCAAAGACAATTCTCTCTTTAAGATACTTTCCATTATTAGCCAATCCAGATTCAGCTTCTTTAAAGCTGACCTTTTCACCTTGTAAGTTATTAGCTTTCTTTAAACCCTCATCTGTTTTTGCTAAAGAGTTACTTGCATAATCAGTTAATATATCTGCATCGTATGTTTTAGGTTTAGATTCCAATTCTTTACTCTTCACCATATCCTTTCGAAGTATATCCAAGTTTCTACGGATATCATCCATAGATTGTATGTCGTCATATCTTCTGCTTTCATTTCTCCTTGCTGTTGTATAACCTAAGAAGTCTTCCTCACCTCTGCTATTTTGTAGTATTAGTTGATATAGGTTGTATGCCTTAGTTCCTTTAACAGGAATAACCTCATTTACTAAAGAGTCCAGAACCTTCTCAACAGTAGCTTTATCTCTGAATGACTCAGGTAACCATGCTGGATATCCGACACCAGTAGTTGTATAAGTCGTTTTATTTGTAGCATCGTCATATATAGCACTTCTGCCTTTCTTTTCACCAACTACAGCTTCTTGTAACTCACTATACATTCCACTTAACTTTGTAAGCTCCTGTTGATTTAAATCTTCTACAGCTAGTTTGCTTTCTATTGATTCCTTAATCTTATTTTCTAATTCAATCTTCTGATCTGTAAGTTTTGTGTCTATCTCTCCTTTGAGATATTTATCTACTATCTCCTTATCTGTTAAACCCTGTTCATACAGTTTAGTAACCTCAGGATTTGAAAAGAATATTGTATATCCTGTTTGTACAGATGCTTCTTCGTCTGATCTGTTATCAACATTGGCACTATTAAATACATCTCCTTGCTTTCCTTTTAAGTCTGAAAAGTAATTCATTATCTCTTCTGTGCTACCAAGCTCCTTTACTTTATTCTCAAAATCAGTTTCAGCGTTAGGATAATCTTTTAATAACTCCTCTCTGTTGCCACGATACCATTCTAGGCTATCACTTATATTTGTCTGGTCATTCCTATCTGTAGCATTATTTATTGTTTCTATTATCTTCTGCTCTGCTTTATCAGCTATCTCCTGAGCGTTACTGTTCTGTCCTTCAGCTCCATAGCTTTCAGCAGTGCTAATTACACCTTGCATGATAAGAATACTTGCTGTAATGGAAGCAATTTCTTCTGGTGTGAATTTAATGTCCTTGATATTCTTTTGATCAATAGCACCTTCTTCGTAATATTTCTGTGCTATCTCCTCGGCAAACTCTCCTAGGAATCCATTCCAACCACCACTCTCTACAAGAGCTTTGACAACTTCATTCTTACTAGAAGCACCTATCTCTTTTCCTATCATCTTTCCTAGACCTGTTTTAACAAGAGATTCTGTTCCACTAATTGCTTCTCCTAATCCGAGTTCTATTATATTGTTTCCATACTCCTTTGCTACGGACTTAATCAATGCTTCTCCAGCTGTGTCTCCTTGTCCTACAATATCAAAATCGTTATCCTTCCAGTCAAACTGATACTCTGGTGTTTGGTACTGTGCTACATCTTCTGCAATTCTAGGTACTCCTGAGGTTAGTGTTACCTTCCCTGCTTTAATAGCCATACTCATAGCCTTACTAGCAACTTTAGCAACTTTTCCACCAGCTATAACTACTTCATCAGGTATCGGCGTGAGACCTGCTACAATATAATCGGCCATTAAATACAGTGAATCAACAAGACCCTTTCCAATACTGTAACCCATATCTTTATTTGTAGAGAATTGTTTAATTTCATTTAGTTTAACCTCACTCATAACTCTCTTTTCGGCATCATTAAGTTCTTCACCATTTTCAGTTTTTCTAGTTGCCGATAATAGATGGAAAGCATCAATAGCATCTATTGTTCCAGTTACAAGTCCACCTATATAAGGAACATATCCGTTTTGCTGGAAGCTATCAAACAGACCCTTAAGAAAATTCTCGTTCTTAACAATACCATCTTTTACATATTGTAAATTCTCTCGTTGATCATACAATACAGTCAATCTCTTCTTCTGTTCAGCATTTGCATTGTCTCCTAAAGATTCAAGATACTGAATATCCTCATTTGTTTTATTTAGCACATTGTCTGCAGATATTTTATAGTAAGCGTAAGTGTCATCAGTCATATCCTTAATAGGATTAGTAATACTTGCCTTACCTATATCATCTAGGCTGTTGTAGTAGCTTCCAAAGGCTGTAATCTTATTCTGAATTGCTGTATCAGCTGGTATGTCTCTATCATTCTGAACAAGTTTCTCATCAGTAGAGTAGAAAGGTTTATTTGCGTAGTAAGCTACAGGATCACTAACTTTCATTTTAATAGCATCCTTTAGTGCAACCTCTTGAGTATTTGCTTCTCCCATCTTCTGTTGAAGATCATTATCAACCTGTGAAACATTAGCATTAGGAGTATATGAAGCTGTCTTTAGTTTATCCCATACATTTCTAATAGTATCACCAATTTGTTGAAATACACCAACCTTCTTGGTTTCTTGTTTCACTTCCTCAGTTTGTGTAGGTGAATTGAAAGCTTTATTCTCTTGAGAAGCTTGTTGTGAAGGTGTCTGGTCTACATTATCCTCTATGACCGAGTATGAAATACTACTATTCTCAATAGGAATAAAATCACCACCAGTGACATTGTTCTTATTCTTGTCTTTTTCGTCATCATCAATTACTGTCCATGATATAGCCATAGTCTTAAGACTTAAATTATACTAGTTCCACTTTACTGTTAATGCCCCACCATTACTTTCATTATATAATTTATAGCCTCCGCTATTAAGAGCATTAGTCATGAGTTCGTGTCCAGCATCTCCATACTTAGCTACAAATTTCTTTTCAATTGCTTGAGCCTCTGCTTTAGAAAGAACCATATCTCCAGCGTCACCAGTTATACTCTTGTTTGAAGCATCTTCCCAACTCATCATATCTTTTCTAGCACTCTCTTGTTTACTATTCCATTGGGAGGCTGTGTATCCGTAACTATTTGTAGAGGAACTACTAGACGAACTAGTTACTTTTAGAGACTTCTGTTCGGCTAATGATAATCCAGCCTTACCAGTTTGTTGTGAAGTAATCTTTAGAGTTCCATCATTAGGATCTATGTAAAGAATATCTGCATATCCCATTCCTGTATTAGGATCAACTCTTTGTAGTATCTGCTTAATATTACTTCCAGCAGGGGCTTGAACTCTAGATAAGAATCCAAGACCAAGACCAGATTGTACTTCCATCTTATGAACCTCTGTAAGGGTAGCACTATCCAATTGATTGTATTTAAGTGAGCCAGTTGTAATAAGATCTGCATAGATACCCAAGTTCGTAGATGCAACTTTCTGTTCATCAGACAATACCTTGTAAGCAAACTCTCTGTCTGCCTGTCTAGACGATTCAAGGGAATTATAGACACTCATTCTTGAGTTGAATTCAAGAGTGTATGCTTCTTTACTCATCTGATAATCCTCACTCTTTAAGGTCATCAATGTACTAATAACTGCGTTAGCACTATTAACGAAGTCCGTTTCATAAGCTAAGTTCCTATTGATAACAGCAATCTGTTCATTCATATCAGTTGTAACAGTATCTACTCTTCCAGATATAACACTTTGTCTCACTTGATCCTGTTTCATCAATCCAGTTCTCTGTCTTAATACATCCTCAGTACTTCTCTTCATATCTGCAAGATCTCTTATCCTTTGTTCTGAAGCTTCAAGATTGTAGTCTTTTCTTAATTGATTGTAGGTGTCCTCTAAGCTAGGAGCAGTTGGAGCATTTATATCCATACCAAGAGTATCCTGTGCAAAACTTGATACATCCTCACCAGTGAAAGGTGTGTATGCTTCACCTGTTGCAAGGGCTACTTTCTTTTTCTGTTCGTTATTCAACCAGTCTGTTAACTCTTGATTATTTTGAAAATCATCTTGTGCAGTTGCAGATGGAGTTGCTACTGTTGGAGCTACGACAGCAGGAGTAGCTTGAGCAGGTTGTGAGGTAGAAATTCCAGCTAATCCAACGGTAGGAATTTGATATTGTTTGCTTCCCATAACCGTATATTTACTATCTAGACTATTGAGCTTCGCAACATAATCCCACATTTCTTTCTTCATGTAGTCAGGATTACCAGCATCCTTAAGCATTTGTGAAATACCTTTAGAACTTCCTGTCATTGATTTTGTATTTGTAGTAGCCATAATATATATTATAATAGTTTATCTAATACTACAATCATCCTCTCTTATCCTTCATCCATTATATATTCTTCAAGGAGGTTAAACTCCTCCCATATCTTATTAACAAATATAGTATAGTACATAGTTATTGTAACAGCACTATATGTAATAAATCCAGCCTTTCTTAGACAGGTTAAATACAGCTTTTCATCATCTACATATGCAGAAAGGAGAGGGGCATTAGGGTTATACCAAGCATAATCATCTGTCCTAAAGTTGATTAAAGCCTCACCCAACTTCTCATTCACTACAAAACTATCATTGCTTAAACCCGCTATGCTTAAATTCCATCTCATTCCAAGTTTCGGCATGAATATAGGTGGGTAATCAAGACCGTGAACAACATCTGTAGAATAAGTGGTATCAATAGCAAGATCTCCAGAAGGCATAGATAATGTTAGAATGCCAGTTTTCTTTATTTTCATAGTATCGAATCTTGTATCCAAACTCAGATCAATAGGATTACTATTATAACTAGCACCATCTTTTCCTATCACAAGAGAAGGGTGGAGTATCGGGTATACAATACTTTCATTCTTACCAACCAACTGATTGAAAAACAATAAAGCACTACATCCAACATCAGAACCTCTTGGATTCATGAGTAAGCCATAATCATCACCAGAACCAATGACACTTACACCACGGCTTCCATCACTGTAAGCCCAAATATCATCGTTATCCAACATAGTATCATGAGTATAATCAGTTGTATTTACTTTTCTAAATCCAAGAAACTTAGGAGGGTAATCCAAAGGAATCACCACACTTCTATTCGTCTCAGTTATACAGCCTTGAAAAATACGAGGTGTCATGATTAAAGAATCTAATGCTTTATCTTTATCTAAGATATTGTTTAGATCACCATCTGTTCTTGCAACTTGTAATACTGGAATCCTATTCATACCAAGCCTCCTTATATGGTTCAATATATAAAAATACTCGTACACTTACATCCTGTATCGTAGATAATATTCTAACAGTATTTAAATCTATGTGTTTATAATAAATACAAGCAGGTTTGAAAATAGCACCAAAATCTGGGATTACTTCACGGATAGTCACATTTACAGGTAGCTCTCTCCAGCCATATAAGTCGTAAAATTCACAATCAACAGAGGCATCAACAAGTGGTTCATATCCTAAGTTGTGAACTATATCTTTCTTCCAACCAGCCTCGTATATCCCACCATCAGTATTAGCATCTTCTGTAAGAATTGTAATAGGAAATCCTTCTATAACTTTTAATGTATTCTTTGTACTATCAAGAGTATTACAAAAATCTGGATCTTGAAAACATTCTTTACCGTTTCTCACTGCTATAGCTATTGGCTTAATCATTATGCTACGTCCTTAAAACCTAGATACATCATGAGCTTTCCATTATAATAAAACTGGAAAGAAGTGTTTGCTGTCTCAGTTGTAGCTCTAAGTACAATAATACCATCGTTTCCAACGAATACAGGAGCAGTATCAGGGTTGTCAGATCCCCACCAAGAACCTCTTCTATCATGATGGTATGCTATGTTTCCCTCTCCAATTACAAGTTCTTTACCCTTCACAATATCGGGAGTATTCTTAACTTCTCTTCTTTCTTTTGGTAGTTTGCCTGTTTCTTTAAACATTATTCTGAACTTAATATTAGATAAGATATCCTTGGGGATTCATCTCCTCTAGTTAGTAACTCAAGTTTTATTTGAACCGAAATATAATCCTCTCCTATAAATTCAGCATTGTATCTCATTCTTGCACCATCATTTATCAAAGTTATTGGCTTCCATTCATCTGTGTAATTCTTCCTGTAATACAGGTTCACATACTTAGAAAGATTAACTTTAACATCTGTACCAGCATCCGTTGCTTCTATTGGAGTTCCACCTTCAGTACTGCTTAACTGGAAAGTATTAGCATCAGCATTAACTACATAGTAATCAGTTCCTTTTGCAAAACCTGTAGGAGGAGTACCATACAATCTAACAATATCATTGTTGTTGTAATCATGACTTGTTAGAGTAAACTTGTCTGTTGAGGTGCTATATGTAACGGTCTCAGGTATTGGTATTGAAGTATAATTAACGAATATTTTTCGCAGATTATCTGTTAGCTCACCTTTGTTATAGAAATACTTGGTTACTATGTAAGAGAGATTCTTTCTATCAGTGGATATTTTATCTACACCATAGGTTGTTCCATCTTTCCACGCTACATACAAGATGTTTCCACCTGATACAACCAAGCAACCAATCTCAACATCGCTTGTATGACCTGTTGATATCAAATACTCTAAGGCTAGTATTCGTGGAAATATCTGACTATTCCTAGTACCAAAACTATATACTCCTTGTGATAATGGATTCCCCGATTTGTTACTTACACCAAACAAAGGAATACCCTTGAAACTTGCAACAGCATTAGGATTTACACTCATCGTTTTACCATCATAATTTCCATACAATGCCCTCTCATAATATCCTTTATCCCCTGAATAGAAGTATAAAGCACCATGGCTTCCAGCCTGTACATAATAAGCATTATCAACTTTAAGGAAAGCATTAACTGAATCCTCAGGTAAAATATCCTCAATACTCCATGAATCAGACCAAGTGTTCCATCTGAATATCCATCCACCAATAGTACCTACAGCAACATCAGTGTCAAAAGCTCCTAAGCATTTAATTCTTAACTCTTTAGGAATATCTAACGCACTCAGTGACAATCCTACGTTGCTATCATCATCAACATATTTAATTTCATGAACATAGTTCCTATCTCCAATATACAAAGTATTGTTCTGAACAAGCATAGGATGGAACTCATTATCACATTCAACGAATAACTCTACATACGCTGTAGAAAAGTCTTCAGCAGTAAAACAGTTTAATGTTGTCCCTGTTGTATCTACAGTTACATGAGCGTGGTATGAAGAATATTGGGATGGATAACTAACCTTTGTAGTAAAGTATATCTCATTTAGTCCAACTGCCAATCCAGATAGAGCAACAGTCTTTGTAGCTAATACATTGTTTGCTTCATCGTGAATTGTTACGACTATGTTCCCACTTCCTTTCGTTACAATATCTACAGCTACACCTATCAATGTTTGATCAATAGGATTAAACACCATTTTATTAACATCGTCCTCGGAAATGCTTGTGAGCAATGTATATATAGCTCCAATACCACCGTTAGGATTATAATGAGGATCTTTTCCGAATGATAACTCCCAGTTCATATGTGAATATAATTCAGCATTACTAGACCAGAATGTAGCCCAGTTAGTTACTCCAACAAGATTAGTAAGGGGTATTCTATAAATATAGTTCTGCACTGTCCACCATAGGAATCCGTCATATTCAATAGCATCCAAGCATTTTGAGTCCCCTTGAGGAGCAGAGGTGGTGTATACTAACGTAAATGCTGATCCATCCCATCTCCAGATCTTTCCACTCTCTGAGGAGAAGAAATATACACCACCATCGGAACAGTCTACAGATGTCTTACATAACTCAGTTATTGTAGTACCAGATATTTTCTCTAATATATTACCAGCTTTCAATATACCAACCTCTTCATGCACGGATACACCTACCATCCCAGCTAAGGAGTTTTCCGATCCCATAAAAGGGGAATCAGATAATCCTCCCATATTCCAGTTCTCAATTATTGTTGGTTTAGCATTACTCATTCTAATAATCTTAAAGTTTAGTTATATCTCCCCAAGTAACTTCTCTCTTCTTAATATCATCATACTCTAGATCTCTCTTTGCAATATCATTGTACGTTGTCTCTCTCTTACTTATACTCTCGAACTCTACAGTTCTCTTTTTAATATCAAAGAATTGTGTAATTCTCTTCTTAATTGTTGACCATCTCTGATACACACCATTAAGGTACATTCCAATTCTTTCTCCTATTCCAAAAGAGTCTACAAACCTCTTACTAATAGATTTTACAATTTTATCAGACAAACTAATAGCATCCACCAAATATTTAGTTATCACTTTAGATACATTATCTGAAGCAAGGAAACTATCAACTAATCTAATTGTAATTGTTAATCTTCTAGCAAAATTCTCACTGATACCAAAGATATCTCTGATAGTTTTAGTAATTCTCTTAGATTGAACTTCTGAAACTCCAAATGTATCTTGAAAGAATCTTGTGAGTGATGCTGTCCTATCAAACTGTTCAGTGAATCCAACTATATCCTGAATTCTTTTCTCAATACCTTTCCCTAACAAACTATCATGTACACCAAAGCTATCAGAAACTTCCACAATATAGATAACCCCAACGGCTCTTTTTCCTACTAGATAACCATCTGCTAAATACCCCGATCCTATGTAACTTCTGTTTGCTATACTCATAATTTAAGCCACAACCAAATAAAGAAGCTACCCAATGTTAAGCAAATATCTTTGCTATAAAGCAATATGATGCTAACTAATACTGAAGCGATAGCAAGGCTTAGTATGATTTTGTTTAGTTTCTTTTTCATTATATTACTAGTATTCGTGAATTATAATTATACCTGCACCACCACCTCCTCCTACTCTATCAGCAGAACCACTAAATGCACCACCCCCTGCACCGCCACTACCGATTCCACCACCTAAACCAGTTCCACTCCCATCTGTACTTGTTCTACCTTTTCCACCGTTTCCCAGAACAGAATCTCCACCACTTCCTGCCATACCTATTCCAGCTGTCAATCTAACCCATGGTTCACTATATCTACCACCAATGTTAATATCTCCACCACTAGCACTACCACCAGAACTCCTTAGACCAACACCTGCTGTGTTACCAGTTGCACCACCATCTCCTCCAATACCGCCATTCGCTGTCAAATCTCCAAATGTAGTATCCCCACCAGTGCCACCATCATTTGCTCCAGCACTTCCACCTGACCCACCAGCACCAACGGAATATGAGTAACTCTCTGCTAAACTATCATAAAATTTGCGACAGAAACCACCTGATCCACCACCACCTCCCATACCACAATAATTTGACGCTGTTCCTTGTCCACCACCACCTCCGCCACCTCCACCAATAAGTTCTACCTCAATCTTTGTTACACCAGCAGAAGGAGTATATGTTTGTGCAGTTCCAGTCGTATAAATGACAACGCCTTTTAATGTTCCTTTTACTTGATTGTCGTTTAATTTTGTTTTTCCCATTTGCTGTTAGTTATTAAAATTAAGCCTTCACTCCTATTGCTATCCAAGAGTAACCATAATAAGTAGTCGCAGATAAGTTCCCTGTATCTCTTAACCACATTCTTACAGTACAAGTTGTTGTTGTAACATCCTCTGTTGATTTAATAGCAGTACCACTTGTTGTTAAATCTCCAATGGCAGAAGGTTCGGATACAGCGTCCCCGGCGTCTCCAAGGACTACAACAGGAGCAGCACCAAAAGCTACTGGGAATGTAATCGTTTCAGTTATATTTGTTGCAGCAGCTCCAGCTATATATCCCCACCCATACTGAATAATTAAGTCTCCTACTAAGGCGTTTGTTGTGTTGCTCTGCCTATTTAATTTGAAGAGTCCAATATCTTTTATTGTGTTATCATCACCATCTAAAGTCTTATTGGTTAATGTTTCCGCACCTGCTATTGTTGCATAACTACTTCCATGTAACCCGTCTAGTGTATCTGCATTTCCTGTAGTAGCAGAAGCAAATTGATAAACTACTATTATAATATCTCCTGTTACTGGAGCAGTATTAAATGTAAATGTTCCTGAAGCTGGAGTAGTTTCTACCCAATCCTCACTACTTCCCTGTGTTTGTAATTGTCCATTTAAATACACTCTCAAAGAACCACTTATATAGCTTCCAAGACTAATTGTATAAACTGTATTAGAACCATTTACAAGTCCGCTTAATGCTCCATAAGTATCAGAAGTTCCTCCACTACAATCTATCTGAAAGGAATTTTTACCTATGCCCATATTAGCCCAAGTAATCTTCTTTGGGACTCCAGCACTTGTATCTTCAAAAACAAATTCATCATCATCAGCTAAAGTAGTTTCCGCACTTCTTCCAGTGATCAACTGTTTTAAAAATTCCCATATTTCAATAACTCTAAATCCTTCAGTAGTATTCGCAAATAGAATCTCATCTGTATCAGATGGAGTTCCATCGTATGTCTGATCGGTAATCAACCCTTTCTCTACCTCACTAGCTCCAATATTAGTAATTGTATTATTAGTAGCATTGATAGTTTTGTTTGTTAATGTAGTAGTTAGCGAATCAAAATATGATTTCAATGTAGCTTTTATATTAGCCCAAGTAACTTTATTTAAAGCATTAGATGAAGCACTATTAGTTAATCCAAATGTATCAGCATCTACAGGTGTAGTCTTTGCAGTAGAACCAAAAATAGAGCTTCCTACATTTCCAGCATCAGTTACATCAGCACCAGATTCTACACCGATATCACTTGCTGTAACACCGTGTGGATTCCCTGTCACTAGCTGGGAGTGATCATAAGCAGTTTTACCTCTATCGCCTCTGTATGCAGTGGATGATGTCTCTCCGAGTGCTAAGGACGACCCAATGGCTACATATGCAGAACCACCCCATCGGTATGTAACATTCGTATCTAAAGCTATGTATATTATTCCAGCAGATCCAGTTACAGGAAAAGCTCCAGCGTTAGCATACTCAAGTACATCATCAACATAAGCAGGTAATTGAGAGGATGGAACTTTACCATCTGAACCTAGTTCTGCTACACCACTACTTGCACCTTTTTGTGATAATGGAATCTGTGCATCGTTGGTAACATTTCCCAATCCCACTTGAGTCTTTGTAACACTATGTGGGTTAGAGGTATTAGTTAAGTGATTATCATAAGTAGTTTCTTTTGCCTTTAAATCATCATCAAACTTTTTTGTTCTAGTAAGTGTAATCTGAAAACCAACACCTAATGACATTGGTGTAGTTCCTTCTTGCCCTCTTACTATTGTAAATACATCCCCACTACGAGCAGTAACCCTTACTATTTCGGTATTACTTGGCAATGCTAATCCACCAACAGGTGAAGCTACTACATTGAAAGCTCCATCTGTGGAAGGTAATGGAAAATTATCACCCTCACCACTGTTAAGAGTAAATGACAATCCACTTGTTGCAGGACTTGGAGCTGTTAAGATTGTTCCATACCCAAAATTGGTTATTGGATCCATTGCATTACACCCTAATCAAATTAAACAGTAGCTACAATCTGGTGAACAATAACTAAGGAGTCAGTATTCTCTAAAGGTACTGTAGGGAAAACATTTCTTGCTAAGAGATTTCCAGTTGTATCATCATCAAAGATTCCTTCTTCAGATACATTTATGGAAGCAGTAGCAGTAAATGTCTTACTCAATTCAAATGTATCGTTGGTTGTGTTGGTAGTTCTACGAACAGGAGTTACAGTACCTCTCGTACCACCATCAGCAGTGATTTCAGTCTGAAGAGCTGTGTTACCAGCTACAGGAGAAGTTGTACCAGAACCAATAGCTAACACATTGGCAGGAGTTGTTGTAAAACCACAGGCTTGATCTATTAAGACTTGCTTTCCTCTAGTAGTAATCAAGTTCTTGTTTACAGTTTCAAAGACATATTTACCAGTAAAGATATTTCTAATATCTTTTCCTAATGCCATGTTAAACAATTTCCAGATATAGTTACCTTGGAACAACTTCTTAGATGCAAGTTTCAATAAGGAGTCTAAATACTCTTGATCTAAACCAGCCTCACGAGCAGAATTATAAACAGCTAATTTCTTAGTGTCATATAATCTTTTCTTCACTATGCCCATAAATATGGACTTATCTTTCTGTATCATTTTGATAGAGATTAAACTTATATTAACCCCATCTTAATGTCCTACTTCTTCTCTATTTTTCCCTTTAACTCCTCTATCTTAGGATCTATTACCTTCTCTAGCAATACCTTCCTTGCATCAATGTTATCTTCGTATGACCCTATCTCTTTGTCTATACTTGCTAACATATTTCTTTTCTCAGCTTTAGATCCATTTCTTTTAATAGCTTCTACTTTATCATATACCTTCATTTGAGCTATAGCACCTTCAAATTGTACTATTTCTTTTATTGTTGTTGATCTATATTCATTCCACGCATCTAATCTTTCTTTTTTACTAATTAACTCTTTCATCTCTTGCTTAAATATAATTTAAATTAGTTCTCATAACCATTATCAGTATTGTCAGAAGGTATCTCACCTACAATCTCCTGATCTCTGTTAAAGTTTTTGAGCTTATCAAGCACTTCAGTATATCTTGCTATTACATTTTTGTCATTATCTGATAGTGGTTTGTCATGGTTAGCTTTCCACTCTGCAACTACTAAGTCCATATATGATTCTTGTAATTGATATGGTATACCAAATGTTCCTAAGTCTACACTAGCAGATAAATCTGTTATCAATGTAGGAGCTTTGAACAGGAACAACTTCATACCATTAGTTATATTAGCTTTGATTTCGCCTGTGAGTAAGAACATACTTCCTCTAAACCTACCATATCCAGCATCACCTTGCTCATTACTATACTTCTCAAGAATATTAACTTCTTCCATAGGAGTCTCCTCCATATTCATATTCTTATCCTTTAATCTAATCCAATGCTCACCATCTAACTTAGCATCAACGAATTTCATTCTAGCTAATATCTCGGCAGGGAAGGCATACTCTCTAGTAAAGACTTTATCTCCACTTAGATTTGTAGTGTAACCTGTTCCTGTTGCCATTAAATCGGCTTCTTTAACATCCCCTTCATAACCTTCATCTAAGTATTCAAGATCCCCAGCAACCATATATTGCTTGAGTTGCATTAAGATAAGGAGTTCATCCGATGGAAGAGATTCTTCTGTTGCCCTAGCTTTAAATCTAATAGCCTCTACAGACTTAGATACAATCATGTTAGTTTGTTAATTAGTTTAACTTCTTAAAGACACCTAGATACTTTCCTTTAGGTTTGTCATCTGTTAGTTTGAGATCTTGACCAGCTTGTTCTGTTAGGTTTCTAGATCTATCAATCTCAACTGCTACATTAGAAGGAATGTAAGCCATTTGTCCCATAGGGATATAACACTTACAACCATTGATAACGAATGGGAAGTAATCACCTTTCTTCTCACCATCATGCAAAGGTAAGAAGTACAATACTTTTTTATACTTTGTCTTAATCTCTTGTACAAGTTTATGACCAGCTTCAGTACCATCTGAGATGAAATCAATAATAGGATAATCAGTTTGCTCTTCTGGTTCATCCATAGCTTGAGCGTGTACTTTAGCTATGTTCTTTTTAGTTGGCTTGTTATTAACAGTCTCAACTGTTTCAGGAGTAATTCTCTCTGATTTAACTTCAGAAGCTTCCATATCCATAGGCTCTTGAGCTTCCATTACTTCAGGAGTAATCTTGGTTGATTTTGCGTTAGGCATGATAAAAAAATAATTAACTTATATATTACTTATAGATTATAACAATAGAAATACAAAAGCAAGATGTAAAACTGAAAGGGAAGGGGAGCATTTTATTGCTCCCCAGAGATGAAGGATAGAACACTAAGAGGATGGATCTTAGCCCACCAACTCTTAATGAGTCGGTAGTTAAATCAGTGCAACAATATCGTCAACACTTCTAACATAACCCTGTGTGAATGTAGCAGTTACGTCAGTTGCATCGAGCAATGTTGTTGTAGCATCAAAGACAGCTTCGTTAGCCAAAGCAATCTTGAGGCTTCCTAAAACAGCACTATCAGCAGGAACGGCAGGTAAAACAGAAGCATCGACATCTGCAACTGCACCAGCTGTAACAACAGGAGTTCCATCAGCAGGAACAGTAATCAAGTACTGTCTTTCCTTAAGTGCTGGAATATCATGTGTTGTCGCTGTAAATGCGATCGCAGCGGTCGCAGCCAAAGACTTCAAAATACCATTTAGCTTGTAGCTAACAGCATTAGTCGTCTTTATCTGTGACTTCGTATCACCGATTGCTAATAATGGATTACCTAAAACACCAGTATTGGTAGCTTCATTAAGAGCCTCAAAGAAGTTACTCAAAGCTTTCTGGTATTGAAAATATTTGGAATCCATGATCGTTAATCGTTAATTTATATATAAAGGCTACTTAGGGTAGCCACTCCTCTATTTTATTTCTATTAAGAAATAGAACTTATTGCGTGTTCAATTCTCAATAACCAGCTTTGGTTTAAGATGACCGCAGCGAAAGTTGCTTTCCAACCCATTGATCCTCTTTGATCAAGTGCATCAGCAACACCAGATGACCCGACAGCCTTAGTAATGGTTCTCATAGCCTCACCAGAGATTCTAGAGATACCAACTGCATCCTGTGCAAATACTAAAGCAGTATATACGTCAATAGAACTTGATCCACCACCTGCAAATATTTTTGTATTTGTAGAAGTAATAAATCTAAAGTTCCCAAAAGATCCAATTTCTGTTGGAAGAACATTTGCTTTACTTGCATATTTCTCAACAGGTGTGAATCCAGAGATTGACTGTACATCCTTAACTGCCATAGGGTTAATAAGAACATAGTATGCACTATCTACAGGAGATGTTGCATAACCAGTATCAGCGTTAACTCTACTTGTTAAGAAAGGAGCGTTAGCACTCTGCATTGTTCTATATGCCTTTTGGAACTCTCCAATATCTAAGACATCTGTAGAAGCAACATCAGTTCTAACAGTTCTACCACCAGCGAATTGTACGTTAGTACCAGCATTAAATACTTCTCTTGCGATTGTATCCAATGAAAGACCCATTTGATCACCCAAAACTCCAGATAACTCACTTAAGAGTGGATCTAAAGTTGTCATCTTTACTTTACTTGTAATGATGAAGTATGCTCCGTATTCCTCTATAGTTGCAGTAATATCGGAGGTAGATGCGTCTTGTGCATCAGGAGTTACACCTTCTACAAGAGGAGTTGTAACAGCAGAAAGCACACCGTATCGTCTGAACTTTATCTTATCAGTTTCATTCTTAGGTAAATCTCTTACCTGAACGAACTTGGTGTGATAAAGAGCAGGTTTTGCTCGTCTGAGCATGTTCCTATCATAGTAATTATTTACACCATGAGGAATTGTAGTTTGACTTATCATATCTACTACCTAAAAAATTTAAATAAAAAAAATACCCACGCATCAATAGCTTCAAATGAAACTACTAATACATGGGTATTTCCCTTTTCTATTCGGTTGTAATCTAATATATAGCTTTATACACTATCTTGTCAACACCTAGAGTTGTCCTCTTTCTGCTTTAGCCATTATTTCTGCAATTTCTGCATCTGTCTTTGTATCAGCAGGAGCAAGACCACTAGGATCTACGTTCTTTCTACCACTATCATAATTCCCTAAATCTCCTTCTTCTATAGCTTCATGTGCTTTATTACTCTGTTGCTTACCAAACTCAATCCACTCTTTAGGAGATAATACATTCCTCGTAGCAAACTCAATAGGATTATTATATCCTTTCATCTTAGCTTCTACTGCTATTTGTTTTATTTCTTTCCTATGAGATTTAAATATATCATTCTCTTCATTATCAAAGAAGTCATCTAACTCTTCGTTAACAGCATCCTTAGCCTTAAGAAGTTCAATATCTGAATTGTTGTTATTATTAACAGGTGGTATTACTTCCTTCTTTTTATCAGCTCCATCATCCTCACCTTTGTCATCTTTGTTCTTATCTTCACCCTCGCTACCATTCTTATCAAATGGATTATAAAAGGTCTCTTTCTTTTTATCTTCGCCTTTCTCTTCATCCTTACCTTCCTCACCATCATCTTCTCCTTCGTCTTCATTACCATCTCCTAAATCTTCCTCTCCCTCTTCACCTTCTAGTTCCTCTTCCTCTTCTTCGATCTCACACTCTTCAGATAAAAGTAAATTCTTCTCTTCTAAATCTAACATAGCAGTATATATAAAAAATTAACTTTCGAAAGGATCATCTAAAAGAGTATCGAGAGATTCGTCTTCATTTTCTCCATCACTCTCTCCGTTATCCTCGTCTCTATAAAGTAAAACATTTGTGAGCTTAAAAGGCAAGTCTATGATCATAGATACATACTTCAACTCACATCGTTTCTGAATCAGTAATTCCCCCTGTATATTCTTATCAGCATCAAGTATTTCTTTTTTAAGCTTTTCTTGTATACGCTTTAATATACCAGTCTGCCATTGGTTTCCTATCTCATCCTGAATTCTACGAAGGGAACTCATCATCTGTTCCTTGCCATCGTCCGTAGATAATAAGTCTTTAAAATCATCCATCCTTTTAAAACTATTAACTTAAACTTGCTTGTTGTGATGGTGTACCAAAACCCATCTTCATGCCTTGCTGTCCCATACCATCAACATTAGATGGTTGCATACCAGCCTCACCAGATTGCAAACCAACATCAGCCATCATTCCTTCAGGAGCAAGAGCCTTATTCTTCTGTATCTGTAGCAATGCTATCTTGTGCATATCACAGTGTATTCTAGTTGCAGATGTATCAGTTGCTTTCAAATGTTCCTCTAAGTGAACTAAGTGATTATCATTTACAGTAAACTCAGCAGGTTTATTGTTACTTAGCAATTCATTTTGAGCTCGTGCAATGATCTCATCCGTAGTAGGTGGCATCATTCTATCAATCATATCGTTCTGCATACCAGATAATTGAGCAATATACTTAAGAATAAATCGTCTGTTGGTAGATGGATCTTGACTTGCCATGTTAGCTACAACTACAAATTGCTGTAACTTTCTCATGTTCTGAGCTTCTGTAAGGATTCTACTTTCTACATATACATCAGGATCAGAGAATGCAATGATATTTCCTCTGTTGAGCTTTCTGAATTCGTTAGTTAAACCACTGATTCTAATGACCTTCTCGGATAGACCAGCTTGGAAATACTTCTTATATAGCATATACCACATCTTCCAGAATTCTCTATCTCCTTGCATTAAGTTCTTAACAGCAAGAGAATACCTAGTATCAACCTTTTGAGCAACAAGGTTAAGTTCTCCTAATGTTCTAGCCTCTTTACTTATTACACCCTGTTGTAATTCAGGCGTAGCAGTAGCTCTCTGTGCCGAACTATCAAGATAGGTCATGATACTTTCATATAGAGCTTGGTTTGGTGTAGATTTATTGATAGGCATGATAGCTTGAGCAGATCCCTTCTTAGCTATAAACTTGTTAAATCCAAACTTCAAATCACCTTCATTAGTAATACTATCTTCGTCATACTCATACATAGGGAATAGATCAGCTCTAACGGATTTAATCATTGTATTAAGCATTACACTCTTCCATCTCTGTTTATCCTCAGTCAAATCTGGTACAGATACTCCTTGGAACTGGTGTGATACTGTCCATAGCCTCTTTGCATTAACCATCCATTTATCTACATCAATGATTGCAGATCTTAAGATATGCTTAAATGTAGGATCAACAATAACAAGTACTCTTCTGCCTCTATACCACGTTCTCCATTGAATGAATTCATAAACAGTGTTATCTCCACCCATTACAGAAGCTTGATTTACATCCTGAAGCTCTAATCCCATTGATTCTAATCTTGCTCTTTCAGATGCAGACAATGACATATCATCGCTATCTCCCTCTCCACTTCTATTGTATGGCGTAAGATAATTAAGAATTGAGCTATTAAAGAACTTGTTACTTTGAATTACTCTCTTTGAATATCTTATTCTCCAACCCAAGTGTTTCATTGCACCACTACCATCACTTGAACCATCAATACTATCTGCACTTGTATCGTACATGAATACTGTAGGATCAATAATCTTTGGTGAAGGAGTCTTAGTCTTTCCATTAAATCCAATCATATCTATCAAACCGTATGAATAGAACAATGAATCGAATATCTGTTGAGCATCTAACTGATCCTTACCCATTTCATCATAGTCATATTGTGCTAAGTCATTTAAGTTCTCTTCTACCTTGATATCTTCTTGTGTTCTAGCTTTCCAAGTAACATTCATTCTATCGTCATACAATGAAGCATACAGACTATTGAATATCGTAAACATAAGTGGCTCTCCAACCTTATCTGCATCTCTCATCTGGTTGTTATATAACTTCATTCTCTTCTGCCATATAACACTTCTTTCATTTATCTCAGCTGAATCATCCTTTACCTCATTCTTAATTTGCTTGAGTAATAAGAACTGCTCATCCTCAGATAAAGTAAATGACTTCAAGACACTCTCTAGTTGAGGTTCAGAAGCATCTCTTGCAAAATCATTTGGAATTCTTTCAGCAGTTTTCTTCTTAAGATCTTGATAGCTCTCAGACTTCTTGTTCATTTCTTTTATCATTTATACAACTATAATAATTTAAGATTGTATAAGATCCTCACCCTTGTCGAGAACCCTAGAGTCCTCTATGTTCAAACCCTTCTTTACATCTAACATCTTAGACTTCATCCTCTCCTTTACTTCTATTCTAACAGGAACTCCTTCCTGAAAATAGATATCTACATTTATTGTCCCATAAGCTACAGATCCCTCTCTCAGTTCTGCAATCAAGGATGCTTCAAAAGCATTCAATGGAACTGCTATGTTTCTATTCTTAAACTTTGGACTTATCATTTCTTTATACATAATAACATTTTTACAAGATTTAATAAGGGTCATCATCATCAACTGATACCTCAGCTGATTTGTGCCTTCTGTATCTACTTTCTTCTTCTACAAACTTTGGATTCGCTAAGAACCATCTACCTATATTTTCCATCATATGGTCATCCTTATCAAGTGGTTTATCCTTAGGATTCTTTAAGTCCGCACCTGAACCTCTCCACTCATCCCATTGCCAATGTTCAATCTCATATACGAAGCGAGGACAATTAGCACCAACAACAAACAACATAGGGGACTTAGTGAACTCACCACCTTCTATCCTGTATGAAAGTGCGTCGCTAATGAGTGTGATACCATGTTCTCTTTGTTTACTTGCTCGTGTGAGATGCAATCCATACTTAGCTCCGTTTAATAAATCAGCTATAGAATATGTGCTAGATATTCTATTGTCTACATTAAACATTGCAGGTTCAGCTAACTCACCAACCATTCTATACTTTGAATCTATCGTCTTAATCTTCGGAACTAATTGGCTCAATGGCTCATCTAAATACAATTCGTCTACAACAAAACTTCTTCCATCTTTATCTATTGCTACCCATATAATAGCCTCTGGTACTCTAGGGTGTGAATCCCACAATCTAATTACACAATAATCCCTTCTGCTAACATTGAATGGGGCTATGACATGAATTGATCTATTCCATTGCTTGAATACCAATCCAATCAGGTGTTGGAATCTACCAAATACACGAGCCTGTAGGTCTGCTGGATCGTACTGTCGTATCATCCTTAATATATTTTCGTGCTTTAGAAAGCCTCTCACGCCGTGTTCTTCACACGCATCCTCTACTTCTGCCGTTAAATAGTACCTTGAGAACTTTTCTCGGTCATCATTAGCTACTATCTTGTCATACATCCATGCACTACCAGTCAATGGAGTAGCGAATATCAAACAAATACCACCACTTCTCAAACGAGCAATGGATGCTTTATATATATCCTGTGGTGGTGGTTCATCAAACAATACTAATCCAATGTTTGCTGATTCAAACTGTTTAGGAGCTTGTTCGTAAGTCATAATATCAATTATCCAATCTTCTCCCCCATCTACTGCTGGAATAGTCCATAATGAAAGGAAGCCCTTACTGTTCTTGACTGCTGGTGGCTCTCCCTTTGCATCTAACAATTCTTTAGGACAATATTCCTCAAGCATTGGAACAAGAGTACCTTTGATAGTTGCAGTATCAGACACGATTCTAATCCTTCTCTTGTATTTCCAATTAACCATAAGCTCCTGTTGGAAGAAAGGATTGTCACAAGGTCGTACTAAATGCCATATGAGGTTTGTAATAGCTGTAGATTTACCTGTACCATTAGCTGAAGACATCAAAGATACCATTGGTTTCCCACTTAGAGCGTTATCTAAGAACTCTTCCATCTTACCAATAGGGGAATAGAATTTGTATTTATCATCAAGTTCACTAACATCTGCTTTCTTTAGTTCAATAAGCTCCTCTAATATGGCTATCTTCCTATCCAGTATTATGTCTTTATTTGTTACTGTTTTCATTGGCAGTAGTTTTATTCTTTAGATTCTTTTTTTCCTTAGCATCCCTGTAATACTGTATCCTTAACTCTTCTGCTCTCTTCTTTTCTTCTTGCTCCAATAATTCTTTCTCCTCTTCTAATTCCTTGATCCTATTCTCCTTCTCTTCTTTAGTCTTAGTTTCAGGTACGATTGTAGTCTCCATCTTTTCAGGAGCATAGTTACCCCTAATCTTCAAAGCCATATCAGCACCCTTTGAAATACCCATGATGCTTGGCTTCCTAGTAATCACATCCCAGAAAGTAACCTCGTAGGTATCACCTTTTTTATTATATCTAGTTTCAGTTACTTTATTTGCTACATATTTATTAGATTTATAACCTAAAGTTTTCATCGCTTCTTCTATCATATCCTTAGTATACGCACCTGAAAAAGTGAATCTGCCATTGGTTTCAGCTTTGAGCAAGGTCTTTAGACCTGATACAATAGCTTTCTCTGGCAAATATTTCTCAACAAGGTTACCCCATGTCTTAGTTTGCTTTAGTCGCTGAGGGTTTTTGGCATAATTATCGGAGTATCCAGCATCCTTCATAGCTGAATAAAAGGACTTGCCTTTTCCAACATTTTCCAACATTTTTTTTTGTCGTTCGTTTACCATCCTACCTCTATAATATATAAAAGATAGCTCTTTGTTAAGAGATGTCCTTTTATTATAGCACTACTGGAGTAGTGATCGAGGAAAGGTAAAATAAAAATCCATACATTGCAAGTCCAATCAATGCCATTACTGACAAAAATGTAGCAATAATTGCAAATATTTTAATCATAACCTTTATAATTTTCATATATTTTAATATCAATTTAATCTACAAACGTAAAATTCCTACACCCTATGATCGCACCCTTCTTATCTCGAACCACTCCACCCACTGTTATGAAGTCAACTCTCTCAGGATGATGTTTTGCTACATACTGAGCTACCAATAAAGAAACTATATTTAAAATACCACTCTCAAATTCTGGTAGGTTTGTCCTCTCATGATCATATTTCACCCCAAATATATGGTGTCCACAGTACTCTCCCAAAATTTCGAAGCTCTCAGGAACTCTCACAGGCTGTTTTTGTGGCTCATATGAAGATCTAAGCTCTGGATTGTCAATTATGGTAATACTATGTGGGGTGTAGTTTCTTATCTCATACACATCTTTTAAGTAATTAACAAATCTTCCTTTCCTAGTCATAAGCTCAGGATTAACTAACTCATCAGGAAGAACACTCAATCTCTTTACTGTTATTGTAGGCATTTTTAATAATAGATAATATTAAATATAAGCACTCCCACTTCTTTGTTTCTTATCTTCTTTTAATTTCCAAAGAAACAACTTAACTACATTTCCACCACGATTAGGATAATCAGCCATCCATCCTTCTACTCCCCTCAAGTAATCCAAACTATCCATGTAATGTTTTGCATATTTCATTATAGTTCCATAATCTTTTCTATTAACCTCATACTTCTGACAAAACTCTAAAGCCCACAACTGCCAAGCGGGATATGACTTCTTCTTCTCATCAATATTATATTCTTTAATAATATCGTTTATGTTCTCCATTACCTTATTTCTTTTCTTTTAAACATTCGTATCATCAAGGAAACATTCTTAGCTCTGTTAGAAGAAAGCACTATTCCTTTTGCCATATCAAGTAATTCTTGATCAATTTCTTTTCCGAGTCGTCTTCCAATATCTATCAATCCACAATCTACTTGATCATTCGCATACCACACCATGCTATCCTTTGTATCACCTTCTTTTAATTCAGGCTCAGGAAATACTCCTTGCTTTTCCCAATACCATAAGTCTCTTCTGTCAAATCTTCTATGTTTATTTCCAAGACCAATATAATTAGCTATGTCATATACTTCCCTAGGTAACCAATATTTTCTAGTTATTTTTCTCATTCTTTGTTTGATCTAATTTATCTTGTTCATTTATTTTACTTGCAAACCATTCAGCAACCTTTAAACTTCCAAGTCCAGCAAGATATGCTACAGTTAAGAATCCTACACCTGTCATAATGAGATAGACTGTCTCAGGATATTTATTCTTCACATATAAAAATGGTAATAGCACTAATAAGAAACAAGCCATATATACTATGAATATAGAAAATGCCTTTGCAAAAGACTTAATAAAATCTTTGAATGCTTGTTTTGCCATTTCAGTTTTAATATCAAGTTCGCTTGGAAACTCATTGAATCCCATCTCACCAACTACACTGTAACACAATCCAGTTTTTGCATCTCTTAAGTAATATACTACCTTATAAGTATCATCAATATAATACAAATCGTACCATAAATCTCCTTCTTTCTTGTTGCCCTTCTGTAATAATTTTGTTGTTAGTTTATACTTACTAGAATATCTGTTACTCTCTCTATGATCAAAATTAAACTCCCTTGGCTTCTCAGCTAGTTTAGCTATCTCTTCATCAGTCATACCAAATATTTCCCTCGAAGCAAGTATCAAGTCTTGATCTGTTGGAGCAAGTAATGATATCGTTGTAAACAATAGCTTTGCCTCTTGAGTCTTCTCTTTCTCAACCTTAAAAAATTCACAAAGAAAGAATGAATCTATTCCCTTCTTCTCTTTATCTAGATCATCTATTGGATATGCAGGATATAAATCTAATATCTCTTCCCTATCAATAGAACAAACATCAACAACAAGTGCTGTTGACTCTGATAAATCTACTGTTCTCTCATATAATAGTTTTCTCATAATGTTTTTAAATAATTTATCATCCTTGCACCCAGCTAAAGCATTGTATATTTATAATAGACATAAAGACCATAATGCTCAGTCTTGTGAACTGCCAGATGCAGGGATCATAATTCGGGGAAAAGGATTCGAACCTTTGCTATCCTGTGTATGAAACAGGCGAGATAGACCGCTTCTCCATCCCCGACTATCAGACCACTCGCTACCCATCACGGTTTACCGTACTCTTACGAGGGCATTGGGATCACTTATAGTCCCATTACTCGGAATACCGTGCCAACAGCCTTGTCCGTCTGATTATTTCAAAGATCTACTTAAACTCAGCGTTTATCTTAGTATTCATTTTCTCTTCTCCAAACTGTTTCTCACACTTCTCTTCTGTACTCTTAATCTCTTTGATTTTCTCCTTAAGAAAATATTCATTCTGTACTACACAAGCCCTACATATAATATCTTTCTTTAGCAATCCACCATACTTGTTTGTTTCGGTCTTCGTAAAGAAATAATCATATCCTAGTTTTGCTTTAGACATAATTATCCCTTGGCATTGTGTACATTTCATATTACTCAACCTCCATTTGATTGTAAGCCCATCTATAATTACTTAACCAACTGGTAGGCTTACTATTTCCAGTATATTTAATAACCTTACTCATATCATTACCTATACCCATATAATACTTTCTTACACCATTACAAATCTCATATGCCATTTCACTCTTAGTTGGATCATAATTCTTACTCCCACCCTTAAACCATCCCCAGAAGTTACTCTGTCTATTAGGTAATGCTTTTCCCATTCCTGATTCAGATACAGAGATTGCTACCACTGTCCTGAGCAATTCAGGATCAGATTCACATTGTCTCTTCAATTCATTAAAGAACTCATTGCCTATTCTAGATCCACCGTATGTCTGTGTAAACTGATATACCTTCTCTACTTTTTCAAAATCTGTTCTATCATATATAATTCCTTGTTCACTCCCTTTAGACTCTTCTTTACTATCTTCATGTACTGCTTCTCCTGTGGAGTTAGTACTATCTCCTTCTCCAGTTTGTACAACTTCTTTAACTTCCATCCCTGATTCTCCTGAAATCTCCTCAGGAATTGATACCTCTGTTTGAGTCTCTTTTCCCCATATAGATACTTCACCACTCTTGATAGAATTCCCATATGCTTTACCAGCTAAAAGTAAAATAATAAAACCTAACAAAATTATTAACGCTCTATACCCTGCAACTTTCTTATCAGCACCTTCTTGAAAAATGCTAATCTTAAGTTTTGGGAATTTGAACTTCTTTCCCTCACTCATATTAAAACTTTTCACTTTATTTATATAAAAATTTATTGGTAGCACTACTTTTCGTTAGATTAGGAGTCCTACTATGTTCATATGATATAATAATCTTGACACCATGTCAAGTATCTATTCAAAATATCTCCAATATAATTCGTTAACAGCTACCCAGATCTTTCTATTCCTTTCTAGCATCTCAACTTTGTTATATTTGGTTAACTTAGGGTTTGGTATCAGAGAAGAACCTATCACTTTCATACTCCAAAGATCATTCTCCTTATCCCAAAGCTCCCACTCCGTACATTGAACTCTGATATCTCCAATATGCTCTCCTACCTCAATTACCAATTTACAAGTAGGGCTCTTTCTTTCTTCGTATTTAATACTATGTTCGCATATCTTAAAATTTCTTATCGTCAATCTCTTCTCCATTAAGGTAACTTTCAATCAATTTAATTGCTTCGTTTGCTCCATAACATACATCTACGCAATAGCCCTGTTCTTGTAGTTTTTTTAACCACCACCTTTGGCTATCACTCAAGATATTCTTTCCGTATTTTAGTTCTATATATAATCCATGGAATCCACCTATTACAACAGGTAGGCACATATCAGGAACACCAGACTTAGTTCCTTCAGCTTTCAGCTTCACAGCTGTCTGCCATCCTCTTACACCACCATTAGGAACTGCATACAACATATCTAGTTGAGGGTACTTATGTACCATTATCTTAGCCCAATCAAAAATCATTACTTGTTCTTGGTGTTCATAGTCATTATTTCCTGTCTCCTTCTTAGACTTCTTCTGGAATTCTTCCATACTCATAGCATTCTCTATTATCATAGTAGTGTTTATTTAACGTAAAATGAATATATAAAATCTTCTAACCAGTCTTGATCTACCTTATCTTGCAGATTAGCAGAAGCTCTCACATCAGCTATTGCTCCAGCTAACTCCCATTCTAATCTCTGATCCTTAAACCCACCCCATGTACCTCGTTTAATTTCTAGTAATTCATCTGCACTCTCTAATGGGAATCTTATATACCCATTAAGTGCCAATTCCTTTAATTCTCTAACAGTCCTGTAAGCATGAGATATTGCTTTCCAATCTCTCAAACTAACACTTGCTTCTTTAGATCTTCTTCCATACCTCTTAAGCCCTGCCTCTATTCTCTCTCTTAATTGCTTACCTGTCATATTAGGGGTGTAGAACTTCCCATTCAATTCATAGAGTAATTCTTTAATATCTTCTCCGTTTCTCTTTATATCCTTCTCTACTAATTGCATTGTTTTAAGTTCTAGACCAACTCGTTCAATCTTAGGAATATCCTTGATCTCTTCTTGGACTGCCAATAATCCTCTAATCCTTCTGCCTTTATCACTGTATAGTTTAGCTTGTGCCATACAGTATCCAATGAATGATTTGCAATCCTTGCTTAACAAATTTCTTCTTTGTTGTTTGATTTGCTCCCACACTTCACTCTTTCTAATAATCATCTTATCAGGAGTAAAAAACATATCTACTGCGTATGTTTGACCTTCCGCAAGATCCCTTAAGAACTTTCTCAGTTCTATATACTCAGCCTCTTCACTATGATCCTCGTTAACTGTTCTCTTCTCTTCTTTATTTTTACCAAGAACAATATCCTTTAATGAATCTCTATATACTATTTTGTAATCAATATCGCTCTCAGGAGTGTTAGTACCATATAGATGACTACCAAAAATTGTTTTTACTATGATTTCCATATCCTTGATACAAAAATTTAGCTAACTAACTTCTTAAATTTCCTAACTTTATCTATTGTTCTCTGGTTCAACTCAGGATCTCCCCAATCTTCCCCACTGCCAGGAAGTAATGACAAAGCATTGAATTCACTAACACAAGCATTCTCCCATCTCTCGATACACTCTAATTCTTCCTTACTAAAATCACTCAAAGTTATCCTATTAAATGTCTCATAAGATATAATCTTTTCTACCAAGTAGAGTTCCTTATAAAAGAAATCTAAACACTCCATCCTCGTTCCTTCAACTATAAATCCATTATGCTCTATTTTCATTTTAAAGTAATTAAACTTAAATAGACTAACTAACCAACTTTACATAGGTCTCTTATTTTCTTTAATAATGTCTTCTGTTCTTCTATCGGGTATCCTAATTCCCATTTCAACCTTACAAGTTCATAAAGCTTCTTATATTCATCTAAAGTAAATGCCTCTTTCCTAGCTTGAGATACTTTCAACATAAAGTAGTTTTCTATTCTCCTAAAAGAATCGTCTCTGGCAACTTCATCTCCTACGGCAATGCTTAATCCATATGTATTTATTAGATTATCTAGTTCTTCTTTCTCTCCAGTAGGGAGTGTTTCCTCTGATATAACTGGTTGTTCTGTTTCAAACACATCAAATTCTGCATTACAACTCTCGCAGGGGTGTTTATCTGGGCTTATCTTACAATTCCATGTAAGCCCATCTATAAAGGTATATCCTTCTTCTTTGGTATTAAATGTTGGTAGTTCTCCATAGGTTTCATTTGGCAGATAGACTACTTCATATTTTTTCTTTTCTTTGTTCTCCATACTACTCTCCTAAAGTTAATTTAAGTTACGCTCTATCATCTCCGTTATTGTTCTAATTCTCTTTCCATTTTCACCAGCCCTGTTGTATGATACAAAATCTTTGTATGTCCAATCATCTCCAACTGCACTACATCCTTTTTGTTCAACTCGTTCCATTCTACTAGGCAATTCCTCCATGCCTTCAAGTCCATACATAATTCTGTAATATTTATAAAAATCTTTCTTATTCATCATAGAGGTTACAGGTGCGTCAACAATCGTAGACCACTCAAAGTAATACTCTTTTTTTGTTTTTGGATGAACCAATTTTCCAATAAATCTAGACATTTCCCCTCTCCTTTACTTAAAAAACTTAGATGGAACACCACAATCTGCAATTACATAATCAAAAAACTTCTGATATTGTTTCAAAGCCTTTTCTGTTTTCTTGTTTCTTTTAATTTTCAATGTCTTCATATTTACTCTCCTTTCTCTTTAAGGTTAGATAGAACTTCACTAAACTTTACAATTTTATATCTTTCCGTGTGTCCTTTGTAATTATAAGCCATCTCTTTTTCACCTTCCTTCTTACTATTAAATACTCCTTTGATTATTGTTCCATCTACTAATTGGACTCCCCACTTCTCAAGGTTTCTATGCATATAGTCTATTGCACCTCTTGTAGGTCTCTTAATCCTCACAACATTTTTAGGCATTCTACTCACGATATGTTCCCTTTGTGGAATCTCATCACCATCATATATCAGAGCATTGAGCGGGTCTCCAATACCAATTCCTGCCAAAAATCTTTTTATTCTTGTTATCTTCATTACTCTAACCTTTAATAATTTAACTAACTATGCCACTCCAAAACATATTCTCTATTGCCTTCTTGAATGACTTTGTTACCTCTTTAGCCCTTTCCCGATTTACTGTTAACAAATTAGAACCAATTATGTGATGTTCCCATTCTTTTTCTTTGCTCAACATAATATCTATCATTGCAACATCCTTATCTACCCAGATGAAGCCTAGCAATAGCATTGTTATCTTTATTCTGTCTATTATATTTGTTCCGTTATTATTCATCCCTATTCCTCCTTAAATTAAATTAGTCTTTAGATATTCCCTTATTTCTTGCCTAAATATTAGAGTTGGTTGTGCCTCTATTGTCGGTATTATGTTTAACCCATTTTCTTCAATTATCTCTTTTAGTAGTTCAACATTTGCCTTTTTCTGATACTCCTTAATCATTTCGTTAAACTCTTTTATCTCTCTTTTCTTTTCCATTTTATTGAATGATTATCAAATTAAACCTTTCTAATCTTTAATTTTTTAACATCTACTCCTAACGCTTTCGCAACCTCGTCCATAGAGTATTCATTACTCTTAATGCTCAATTCCTTCTCAACGTCTATTCCACTTATCT
>Ga0209417_1001552_pt1 | contig 41511 bp, 37 predicted proteins | sample RifGroF2_FD_184002 | JGI IMG/M metagenome (GOLD analysis project Ga0209417, IMG submission 184002) | Groundwater microbial communities from Rifle, Colorado, USA - Groundwater F2 (SPAdes) (version 2) | ecosystem: Environmental > Aquatic > Deep subsurface > Groundwater | place: Rifle, Colorado... | reverse complement strand
ACGCTTTTGTATCATCTTAAAGCACGAAATATCAGTTTTAATTTGCAAAAAATTATTTTAGCTTCTGGCGCATTAAGTCAAATTTCAAAATTGCTTTATTTAGGGCATTAACCATGCGTACGCCCTGGGTTTTATCTGATATTTGAATTGTGACTGTTTAGGAGCTTTCATATGGTGAGACTTGTTTTTGATGTTTATAAACACGCAGCAGTGGACTGTATTTTTATAGATGACTTGGGAGAAAACGACGGGGATTTAAAGGGATTATTTGTGATAACTATGAAGGAGTACAACAGGTTATTGATAAGAAGTAGACTTTTTATTGAAAAAAAATAGAGATTTTTGAGATAATGGAAATAAGTGGAGGGATTATGAAGAAGTTAGTAATCGTATTGATTCTTTTGAGCTGTACATATCTGAATGGAAGCATTAATCAGTTTGCCATATCAAGAGAGGCTAAAAAAAACTATGCAATTTGTCCTTCATGTTCATCGATCAGTTGTTCAGCTTTTTGCTTATACATTTGACGCATATAATTACGGTATTTTATGAGAAATTTTTTGGCAATAGAGATTGGTGCCCTCGAGCCACCCGCATGTTCGACTAAAACAGTAATAATGAGCGGTTTTTCATTTTTGTACGAAAAGGCACCTGAAAACCAGGCGTGTTCCAGAAATTCATTACGTTCAAGCATTCTTTTTTGTAGTGAACTAATTTGAGCTGTTCCTGTTTTAGCATAAATGATAAGATCTTCGATATCACGAAGTCTTTTGCCAGTTCCTTCTTCGACCGTTGCTCGCATTGATTTTTGTAAAAATTTTAATGTTGTTGGTTTGATTGCAAGTGTGGTTTTTTCAATCGGTTCGTTTTCTAAAAGACGGGGCTTTGTGAGATAGCCTGTAAAAATAGAGCTTTGCATGCGTGCTATTTGAAGTGGGGTTGCAAGAAGATAGGTTTGACCAATTGCCGCAGATACTGTTTCCCCTTGCCACCAACGCTCACCTTTTTCTTGAATTTTCCACTTGGAAGTTGGGACGAGTCCTGTCTTTTCCGGAAAGTTTATTCCAGTAGGTTTGCCTAATCCAAAACGAAACGCATAATCTGCGATTTGGTCGATCGACATTCGTTTGCCGATTTCATAGAAAATAATGTTGCATGAAAAGGCGACGGCTTCCTTAAACGAAACTTTTCCATGGCCATGATGAATATTGCAGTGATATTTTCTTCCCCCATACAAAATATGGCCTCTGCACATAGTTGTTGTTTTTTTTGAAACAATATTATGTTCGAGTGCTGCCGTTGCAACTACAAGTTTAAATAAAGATGCTGGAGGATAACACGCTTCAAATGCCCGATTTAAAAAAGGGCGATGTTCTTGAAGGTGTTGCCATTCTTCATGGGAAATTGGTTGAAGAAAGATGCTTGGATCGAAACTTGGCCGAGAAAGAACAACCCGTAAAGCTCCTGTTGTGGGTTCCATAATAATCATGCAGCCGCTCCAATCGTAAGGAAAAATTTCTTCTGCAAAACTTTGCAATTTTAAATTAAGGGTCGTTTGGAGTGATTGACCGGCGCAGCCTACTTTGAATGCTTCTTCGTGTAAAGATTTTCCAATAGCATTGACCATGCATTTTTTTATTTCAGGTTCTCCCGTAAGAGCATCTTGATAGAGTTTTTCAAGTCCCATGCGCCCATTTGGTTCAGCCTGATAACTTAGGTAGCCAATGACGTGGCTTGCCATTTTGCTGTAAGGATAATACCGTTTAAAGCTGCTTTGAATAATTATATTCGGTTCATGGCCCAGTTGTTCAGCTATTAAACTTAATTTTTGAAAATCAATATCATTGATGAGTAATATTTGTTTTTCAAATTGTTCAGCATATAAAATTTTTTTCTTTGCTTCGTCGGTAAAAGATTTTTCAAGAATTTTTTCTATTTGATTAATGATGTTTTTTTGGTGTGCGGTAAGGCTTTTTCTACCGGTTCCATGCCAAAAAAGATTGATGATCGGTTTATTGGTTGCGATAATGTGACCATCGGTGTCGGTAATGTTTCCTCTCGGTTGAGGAATTCTTTCTAAACGGGTAAAGTTGTGTTCACTTTGTAGGTAAAGTTGCTCTCTGCATGTGATTTGTAAATAAAGAAGACGGACGATGCCAATGATTATGCAGAATGTAAAGAAATAAAAGAGTGAATAAATGGTTTTTGCGTTATTCGGTTTGATTGGAATCATTTTGCTTTTTTAATAGTTGATTAATGGGATGAAGTCGATTACAAAGATCAGTGAGATGTTGAATGGTAACATGCGTATATTTTTCTGTGCTTGCAAGAGATTTGTGCCCCAATAATTCTTGAACGAGTCGAAGATCAACCCCTTGATTTAAAAGATGTGTTGCGAAGGTATGTCGAATTTTATGTGGTGTTATTGGTCGTTTGATTTTGAGAAATCGGCGAAATTCTTCTAATGTTCTTTGTATTGCACGGCTACTTAATCTGGTATTGCGATTATTTATAAATAAAAATTCCTCAGGTGAATTTACGGAAGTTCGTTCTTTTTCGATGTAGATAATAACTTTTTGCTTGGCTTTCTCACCAAAGAGTGCAATTCTTTCGCGATTTCCTTTTCCCCAAATGCGAATTGTTTTTTCATTCATATCGATGTCAGAAAGTTTTATGTGGGTAAGTTCGGCACAACGAATTCCGGTTGCATAAAGGAGCTCTAGAATTGCCATATCGCGCAGTGGGTGCCGCGTTGGAAGGTCTTCTGCTTTAACTTTGTCAAGCAGATGAAACATTTCGTCTACGCTCAAATAAATAGGCAATTTTTTTTCAACCTTGGGACGCTTGAGCTTTAATTCAATTTTTTGACCTTGGGTTAAACAGAACTTTTCAAATGATTTTAAACATGAAACTTTACGAGCAATTGAACTTGTTTTTATTTTGTTATTAAATAAAAATACAAAAAATTTTGGAATAATATTTTTGAGATCGTCGGGTTTGTTTTCCGTTTTATCCCAAAAACCACAGAATTGGTTAAGGTCAAGTTCATATGAATGAGTAGTGTTGTACGAGAGCCCTTTTTGAACTTCCAAATATGTGAGAAATTCTTTTGATCGTTCTTTAAATTCTAATAGTTGCATTTCTCATCCTTTTTTTAATGAAGATTATACTCTTTACATCGTCGATTAACCGATGAACGATTTACACCGAGGAACGTAGCAATTTTATATTGATTTTTAAATTTTTTCCACAATATAGCCATTATTTGAGGGTCTCGTAATGCATGTTTTCCTAGGCGTGCTGCTTTGGTAAGATCTGGATCAATGATGTTATAAGCAGGATTTAAGGTTTCTTCGATTTTATTTTTCTTGGATTTTTGTAGAAGAATATGATGAAGTTGTTCTTTGAATTGCTTGAGGCTGACCGTTTTTTTTCTCACAAGGTTATTTTTTTCTTGATCAGTTAATGAGAGTAATTTTTTTATATTTTCATTTTGAATTGATTGAGACGTAATTTCATCTGCCAACTCAGTGAGCTCTTGTTCATTGAGTTGTAAAAGTGATGGAAGTTCAAGTTCTGTTTCCTTGAGTTGTTCGTAAAGGTCCAATGAGAACTTGTGTCCCTCTACTAATGGTGCTAAATCATGGTGTGTGGAGCAAATAATGCGTATATCACTTTTGATTGGTTGGTTGCTTTTGTAAGGATTGTAATGATTATAGGTTAAGTATCGAGCCAAATATTCTTGTGTTTCCATGTCCATGAGATGAATGTTTTGGATAAACAATGTGCCATTTCCATTTAATTTTTCAAAAAGGGGCGTTTCGATGTTACTTCCAAAAAGTTGATTTATCCCAAAAAGTTTTACTGCTAAATGAGTGGTTTTTATCGATTCTAGTTTCAAGATATGAAAATTTTCACGCATGCTGATATGGTGCAATAGTTCAGCTGTCGGTTCAAGATCATCATCAGGTCCCTTGAGCAGAAGTGCTCGTTTACTGAGTGCACTTTTAAGAAGTTTTATTTTTATATTAAGGAGCGTTTTTCCTGTGCCTGGAATTACCTGATTTATGAGTTTTCCGGATTGGGTTGTTTCAAGATAAAGTAAATAATCCCATTCTGTTAGATCCTTAAGTTTTTTAAATTGTTGCTGAAGAATATCAGAAATGTCGGGGTAATGGACTGTAATAATAATATTATGGGCCTCAAGGTTGGGAATGGCATTTAATTTGAGTTTTCTTCCCTTGTCATTATATGCAAAGCATTGTTGGCTTGTTTGATAAAGGAAGACATTTTTTACAAGTTTTTTGAGAGCTTGTGAAAGAGGATGTCCTTCTTGAAGAGATGGATTGATAATAACAAGTTCTTTTGCTTGTTGGTTGCCGAAAATAAATTTGCGATTTTTATAAAAAATAATGCCGACTTCTTTTTGTTCCGATTCTTCTAAGAAAGATTTAATACTTTCCTTATATTGATTGATTTCTTGATGTTTTTGATAGAGCTCTTCTTTAAGATCTTTTTTTCGAGCAATAATCGATTCTATTTTATAGTTTTTAAGTAAGTTTATAATGTTGGCGGAAAAACTGGCGAAAACGACAATTTCATCTCGTTCTAAATCACTGTAGAGTTCATTGATGCGCGCATCACGTTCAACGACAATGTAACCAATAATTGTTTGATGATCATAAATAGGGACAAAGAGATCTGCATTTATTTTTTTCATGAAATTGACGAGGAGGGTGAGCTTTTCATGAGGTTCATTGTAGTTATTAAATTCAATTTCATCATAGATAAGAATCTTTTTTTGATAAATATACTCAAGCAGTTCTTTTTGTACATATTCTTGACTCATGAATTGTTCAACATAAGCAGCAATCGGTTTTTGCTCGAAATTTTTTGCTGGATCTTGATTTGTCTCACGAAGAAAGACTTCGGTTCGTCCCATAGGAATATTAAAGGCTTGTTTAAAAAACGTCTTTGTAAGATTAATGAGCTCTTGTTTGCTTGCGACATTACTTAATTGATCGAGAATTTCTTTAAAATTTTCAACCAGACTGAGCTTTTTGCTTTCATGTACGTGTTTATAAATATTAAGAAATCGGGCGTTTGTTATCTTTTTAGCGCAATAATACGTTGCCAATGTCATTACAATTGCAATAAAAGTTATGATGCTATAACTCGCCGTTATATTGGTTGGAATAAAGCCAGAGGGATAAAGAAGATGATAAATTTCCGTGAGAATTAACGGCATAACGATAAGTTTGATAATGGTCAATAACTGCTTTTTAATAATTCGCGGAATGTTTTTTGTTTTTAGTTTATACAAAACGAGAATAACGCTGGCAAGTAACACGCAGATGCAAAAGGGAAGGCTGTATTGCATTATTGCATATTCTATTTCAGTTTTTGCTTCCGCAGTAGGAACATAAAAATTGGTTATCATAAAAATTATGTAAGAGGCTGTGAAGCCAAGATTGATGAGAATAAAAAATTTCTGATACCAAGGTATTTTTTTATGTGGTTCTGCAAGTGATTCTAAAAGTAAGCTCAATGATTGCCATGTGATGGGGACAAAGGACCATGCGATACGAATAATAAATGTTATTAATGTATAAGAAAGGGTGGGTATAAAGAGCATTTGGGCAAGTTTTATAAGCCATGCTAAATCATCAGTTATTGTTCCAATAAGGGCGAGGATGAGAAAAAAGAGTGTTTTTTGAAGGCGTTCATGTTGTAAAAAGTTAATAAGAGAAAACAAAATATATGACTTACAGAGAATGGCAAGAAATTCAACAATGAAGAGTACGTAACAGTTTCCAAATGTTGCATAGATAAATTTTATTAAATTATTCATGGCGGTTGCTTTTCATTATAAGCTGACTATACTTAGGGTGGCATTTTTAATTTTCATTAAAAGAAAGGGAAAATATGTTGACTCGATCATTATTGATCAATGCTTTTAGGGCATGGTCATTTATTGTAGCCATTCTAGTTGTTGTTCCACCTTCAGGATAATGAAAGTATTACTTTTATTTTAGCATCTTTTTTTAGCTATATAAAGTAATAAAAATGAGAAAGTGCGATTTAGCGATCAAGAAAAAGAAGATTATTGAAGTTTTTAGAATTTTGCGTAAAGCGACACAAGGGTTACCTGAGCCAATGAGTGTTGTTATTGCGCAGGAATATCAGAAAGATCCCTTTCTCATTTTAGTAAGTTGTTTACTAAGCTTGCGTGCGAAGGACGTTAAAACGTTACCAGTTGCACGCAAGCTTTTTTCTGTAGCAAAAACACCGGCTGATTTTGTAAAAATGCCTTTATCGGAACTGGAAAAAGTAATTTATTCGATTGGTTTTTTTAAACAGAAGGCACAAACTATTCGTTCAGTAAGTAAAGAATTAATAGAGCGATTTCATGGAATGGTGCCGAAAACACGACAAGAATTGATGAGCATCAAAGGAATTGGGCCCAAAACGGCAAATTTAGTTTTAGGAATGGCTTATGGAATTCCGGCGATTTGTGTTGATGTACATGTTCATCGGTTAAGTAATCGATTAGGCTTTGTAAAAACACGTACACCACTTGAGACAGAGCACTCTCTTGAAGAGATTTTGCCCAAAGAATATTGGATAGAATACAACCATGTACTCGTAAAACTTGGTCAAAATCTGTCCAAAACAGTGCCTCACTTGCCTGATTTTATACAACAAGCATTAAAACCACTACGTTTTAAAACTATTAAACTTTAAAGAAGCACTTAATAAACTCTACGAAGCCATGCTTTTGGTGACAGCTGCTTTTCTTTGTTGTTATTTTTCTAGCGACAGCCTTTTTGCGCTTTATTGTTTTTTTTGTCGTGCTTTTTTTACGCGTTATTTTTTGCTTCATTGCTTACCTCATTTTTTAATGAGCAAAAACATTGAACACACATTTGAGCATATTCAATGTTTTTGCTTTAGACAAATTATTATTTAGCGACTTTTCTTTTGGCTACTTTTTTACGTGCAACTTTTTTCTTAGCTGTAGTTTTTTTAACTGTACGTTTCTTTGTTACTTTCTTAGTTGTTTTTTTAGCTGTGGTCTTTCTTTTAGTTGTACGTTTTACTTTCTTTGTGGCCATCTTCTTTCCTTTCCTTTTTTGAAGATTTCAATTACCACTCACTTCTCAATTTTTATATTAACGAATTTAATTGCAAAAAAGCAAGATTTTGAATAAAAATTTTTAAATTAAGAATTTTTGTTTTTTGAAAATAAAATTTTTAAATTTAATTTAATATGTGTGTTGAAAAATCATGATAGTTGATATGACTCATTGGGTGCTTTTATTCAGATTTTTTATTTTTATAATGTTGCGTCCTGTTTAATGATTTTTGTTAAATATTTAACAAAAACTTTAATAAAAATATTTTTATAATTATGTTCAAAACAAATTGAAAAAGTTTTAAACTATTTTTTTAAATTAAAATTTTTAGTCAACTTCTTCGTGCGCATTTTGTTGTGCGCGCCATTTTTTATCTTCTTCAACAAGTTGTTTGAATAAACTCAGTGCCTCTTTTTCTTGACGCTCAACAAAAGTTGCATGCGTTGTAAATCTATGTAAATGTTCACGAGCTTTTGATAAAAGAGAGGTCGCTTTTTTCGTTGTGCTTGATAATAAATCTGCATTTTCAGGAGTTATATGTGGGCAGATTTTTTCTTGCAAATCTTTTCGGGTCCTTTCTTTCCATTCTATTCTTGCTTCAGGCGTGTCACCACCAAGAAACCTGCTTAACTCTTCGAATACTTTATCACTTGTTCGAGATATATCTGAAGGTTTAAATCCTTCACCATCTCTTTTTAATGCTTCAATTGTTTCCACTGGCAGAACTGATTCTGGTGCACGGTTCAGTATTGCTCGTGGAAGCCATTGGATTGCGGCAAGTGTTTTTGGACCGGCAAAACAACTTACTGAAGCTGGATTAATTGCAAATTTCAAGCCATCTTCAAGCATTTTAAGATTTTTTTGTTGTAGCCTTTCGTCTCTTTCACCATCTATTTGAGGAGAGAGATAACTGCTGACTAAACGTTGATATTCTTCTGATTTATCGTGTAACCATTCAACTTTTTCTTCAGTTGATTTGAGTGAAAAATCGATTAAGCCTTTTTCTTCTCGTGAAGAATCTTTTTTTTGATGTTCTTTTAAGAGTTCTTCGCTTGTTTTTTCTCCAACACGTTTTTGTTGGCGATGATGCCAGAAGGAAAAACCAGTTTTTCTTGCCGCTGTTAATAATCCCTTTAAACTAAAAGGATCACGTGGAATGTAGTCATCCATAGCTTCTGGTGTTTGCATGATATGAGTAGTTGCTCGTAAGGTTTCATCAACTAAACATCGAGGCTTACTTTTTTCAGGAGAAGAGTTTATTGTTTGGAGAAATTGAAATGACTTTTCTTTGAGTTCGATTAATTTTTCCTCAGTATTCTTTTTTGGTGTTTGAGACGTTAAGAATTTTTTTACACTTAATGTTAAGAAGATAAGGTCAGGTCTATTAATTTCTGGGATGGAAAATTGATTCTGGTCACTGAGGTCTTGAGCAAGTTTATACATTTCACCGAAAAATTTTAGCGCTTTTAAGCATGTATCGTGACTGAATGTAGATTTTTCTAATGCATTTACCAAGCAAGGTTCAAGAATCTCCGTTCCACGTACAATGTCGCGAGCTGCTCTTTCTTTATACGTTTTAACATGAATTGGTGCAATCAGACCCCCTACGTGCGGCGTATTTTCTAGATTAAAGATCCCTTGATTAATCAGTGCGACAGCATCTTTTATTGGATCAATCGGTTCGACTTCTGGTTCCATGCTATACAGGGAGAGACTCCAAAGACAGAATAAACATAAGAGCTTTTTGCATAAATCCATGATATTTCCTAGCTATAAATAATAACCTCACATGCATATAATTATAGCTAAAATAGCAAAAAATGTCCAGTTGGAAAACCTTGTGAAGTGGCTCTTGATCTCAATAATGGCTATTTGTCACGAGTTTTTCAAGGAGTTGTTTCATAGAGAGATCAAGTTCTTGTTTGCCATCACGATAGCGGAGGGTAACAGTGTTGTTTTGAACCTCTTTGTTTCCTATAATCAGCATCCAAGGTACTTGCTCAATTTGTGCAGCTTTAATTTTTGCTTGTAATGGGTCTGATGACTCGAATAGCTCTGCGCGAATGTTATGGGCTTTGAGTTCTTCAGTTATTTTTTGAGCATAAGGGATCTGTTCATCTGAGATGGTTAAAACCTTGATTTGAACAGGAGCCAACCAGAACGGTAGCTTTCCCTTATAATGTTCAAGTAAAATGCCGAGGAATCGTTCAAATGAGCCATAGATCGCACGATGGATCATGATTGGGCGTTCTTTTTTGCCTTCAGGACTGATATATGAAATATCGAAGTTTTGTGGCATGAAGAAGTCTACCTGAATAGTGCCAAGTTGCCATAATCTGTTCATAGAGTCCTGAACTTTAATGTCAATTTTTGGACCATAAAATGCGCCGCCACCTTCATCAATTTCATATTTAATATGCGCGTGATCCAGAGCTGCTTTGAGTGCCTCTGTTGCTTTTGTCCAGAGCGCGTCATCACCCATCGCTTTTTGAGGCTTTGTTGCTAAAACAAAACTTACGTTTTCGAAGCCAAAATGGCCATAGGTGCGCTTGACAAAGTTGATAATGTTAAGAATCTCTTGTTCAATTTGCTCAGGAGTGCAGAAAATATGTGCGTCATCTTGGGTAAATGCACGAACGCGGAATAATCCATGCAGTACGCCTGATAATTCATGGCGGTGAACAAGTCCAAATTCGGAAAGTTTCAGCGGTAATTCACGATATGAGCGAGGACGTGTTTTATAAATAAGAATGCAACCAGGGCAGTTCATTGGTTTGACTGCATAGGGTTGTTCATCGATAGTAAGAAAATACATATTTGGCTTGTAATGGCTGTAATGACCTGACTGATGCCAAAGTTTTTCTGAGAGAATAATTGGCGTTTTGATTTCTTTATAACCTTCTTTAACCAGCTCTTTGCGAATATAGTCAGTCATCGCTTGGAGAATGATCATCCCTTTTGGGTGGAAGAATGGAAAACCTGGACCTTCTTCTTGAACGGAAAAGAGATCGAGTTCTTTTCCGAGTTTGCGATGGTCATATTTTTCGGCATCTTCTTTTTTTTGTTCATATTCTTTAAGCTCTTTTTCTGTCGGAAATGCAGTTCCGGATATGCGTTGTAGCGCTTGCCCTTCGCGGTCAGCGCGCCAATAAGAGCCAGAGATGCCAAATATTTTGAAATTTTTGAGTTCACCAGTACTTTTTACGTGGCCGCCTCTGCATAAATCAGCAAAGTTTCCTTGAAATGTCAGACCAACGGTTTTATCTGGAATATCTTTGATCAGTTCAAGTTTAAAGGGATTGTTTTTGAAAAGTTTTAGTGCTTCTTCTTTAGAGACTTCTTTTTGTTCGAGTGGAATATTCTGTTTTATAATTTCATGCATGCGCGCTTCAATTTTTGGAAGATCTTCATTTTTGAAGCTTTTGCCTTCTGGAGGTAAGAAATCGTAGAAGAATCCTTCTTGGGTAACGGGCCCGATAGTAACAATAGTTTCAGGAAATAGTTCTGTAACAGCCTGTGCAAGTAAATGTGCTGCGGAATGGCGAACTTTATAAAGATCATTAATTTCCATATTTAACCTTTCCTGGTATCAAAGCTTAATTACCGGTTTTTTAGTATATCATTTATCTTTATTGTTGCCAATTGGATTCTCCTATTGGTAGCATGAAGCCGAATGGTGTATTGAAATGAAGGGTTCCTGATGCCAGAAAAAAAGAAGAAAGTCTTTTTGCTCGATACGAATGTACTTTTGCATGATCCAATGTCACTTTATTCTTTTGGCGATTCAACTGTTGCGATTCCGATGATGGCTCTCGAAGAACTTGATAAATTTAAACATGAAAATTCTGATCGTGGTCGCAACGCACGCGAAGTTGTTCGACGACTTGACCAATTGCGTGAACTAGGGTCTCTTAATAAGGGGGTCGTCCTTGATCATGGTGGCATGCTTTTTATTGTCTTTCCGCCGCTTGATGAGATAAAAAACATTGTTTTGACGACTGAATTTGGGGATGAAGGGATTTTGGGGGCGGCGCTTTTTTTAAAGCGCAAAGGATATGATGTTCATTTTATTTCAAAAGATATCAATGCGCGGGTGAAAGCTGACGTGCTTGGTGTTCAAGCTGAAGATTATTTAAAAGGCCGGGTTACACCTGAGGAATTTTACAAAGGATGGGTTCGCGAGGAAGTTGCTGCAGCTGAATTGAAAAAAGATGAACCAAAAATTTTGCAATCACTTATTCAAGAATATGATCTTGCTGCTAATCAGTTTGTATGGTTATGCAGTAAAAATAATGATCAGAACTATCGTATTTTTAGATATGTGGGAGATAAGCGATTTAAAGCAGTTTATACGCCCCATTTTGTTTGGCCATTGAAACCGCGAAATCCTGAGCAGCTGATGGCACTGAATTTGTTAATGGATAAAGATATACCGTTAGTTTGTTTGCTTGGGCCAGCTGGCACAGGCAAAACGTTTTTATCACTTCTTGCGGGGCTTCATCAGGTTTTAATTGAAGATTATTACAAAAAGATGTTGGTTGCGCGTCCTGTTGTGCCGCTCGGTCCGGATATTGGTTATTTGCCCGGTGATATTCAAGAGAAGTTGCACAGTTGGATGCAACCAATTTATGACAACATGGAACTTATTTCTCAGAAGGCTATGACGATACCCTCGGAAGCAGAATATGATCATTTAGAACAGGTTGCACGAGAAGCTGGCAAGAAACAACATCATAAAAAGAAACGACAACACCATCATCAAGATTATAGGATCAGTCCATTGGATCGCATGATTAGGGAAGATAAAATTAGTTTGGAAGCGATAACGTATATGCGTGGGCGCTCAATTCCAAATCAATATATTCTGATTGATGAAGTCCAAAATCTTTCGCCACATGAAGTAAAAACAATTGTTACGCGCGTTGGCGAGAATTCAAAGATAATTTTGTCAGGTGACCCGTATCAAATTGATTCACCGTATCTCGATTTTAGTAGTAATGGCTTAGTTGTTGTAAGTAATGCGTTTAAGGGACAGAAGATCGCTGGCACCGTTTATCTTGATATCAGTGAACGAAGTGAATTAAGTCGCCTTGCGGGCAGTTTGCTTTAAAGTTTTTTGGCATCAAATATTGTGTTGGTATTTGATGCCATTGCTTTTATAACGTTCGCTTTATTTTTAGAATAATAATTTTTGCGCTTTATTTTCAAATTCTTTCGTCCGTTCCCGTGGAACATAAACATCGAAATAACCGCATTTTTTTTGCAGGGTAACCGCACAGCTTAAGAGGGTAGCGATGCTTTCAAGTTCACTTTGATCTTCGGTTGTGATACTGCCGATTAGATCTAAGGGGCCTGCTGGGGTTATAATACGTACGTTTCTTTTTGGAAAAAATGCTTGTATTCTCGGTCTTTCTTCCATTGCATTGGTGAGATTAACGATTAATATACAAAACAATAAATTTTTCATGTAATTCTCTTAATTTCGGTGGAAAGGGTGGCAAGAAAAAACTCGCTTGATTATATCCCAAAGAACTTTATAAAGAGGTGTTTCTTCATCATTGAGGTAATCTTTTGCGTAAATCGTGCAGCTTATCGTATAACGACAACATCCCGGACAGCCCAAAAAAGGTCGTGTTACATCAATCATAAAGATGAGAAATTTTCTTATATATTTTGATAATAAATTCATGGTAAATTCGCAAGAATCTTTTCTATTAATTGTTTAAGTTCTTCAAATGTATACGTAGTTAAGGGTTTGCGTGCAAGAACAACAAGATCAAACTGAAGTTTTTTGGGTAAATCTTCTTTTCTGAAAATCTCTTTTAATCTGCGTCGCAACAGGTTTCGTTTAACTGCATTGCCAACAACACGTGGGGTTACTAATAACATTCGTGCGTAATCTTTACTACGTGGCGCCGCTAAAACGGTAACCGCATTGTTATAAAAAATGCGGTTACTCTTCTGAAATAATTCGTTAATTTCTTGCTTGCTGAATTGTGTTATGCGTTCAGCAGAACTCATTTATTTCTTCTTGACCTGTACTTGTACTGCTAATTCTTTACGCCCTTTGGCGCGACGACGTTTAATAATTTTTCGACCATCTTTAGTTGCCATGCGTTTGCGAAAACCATGTTTGCTGCTGCGTTTTTTACGAGATGGCTTATACGTGATAGACATTGTTCGAAACCTCTTTAAAGTTCTTTGTTGAATTTTTCATTTATAATAATACGAGATTTTAGCTTTTTTGGCAACTAAAGAGTGCTGCTTTTCGTGGTTTTCTTCCTAAAAATCTTTCTGCTTCTATGGCGGCGATGCAGCCAGAAGAGGCGCAAATGATTGCTTGTCCGTGCGGAATGGTGCCTGCGTTTCCCGCGATGAATACACCTGGGATTTTTGTGTGGCCGAGTGCGTCTGTCTTAATTCTTCCTTCGGCATCGGTTGGAAGCACGTTTTTAACGAGTTGTGTGCATGGTTCATATCCCAAAGATATGAAAACACCATCAACATCAAATTGATCTATTTTCCCTGAGCTTTCAGAATAAACTTCGATATTGGTTACTTTTTCATCGTCACCCATAATTTTTTTAATCGTACATTGAGGGATGATTTCGATAGATGGTGAATTTTCCACTTGTTGAATCAGTTCATTTGGACCAGAGAGATTTTTTTTGTTGCTAAAAAGAAGTATTTTTTTAGCATATTTTTTGAGGATAATTGCATTTTGTAAGGCCATCATGCCATCACCAACGATGGCAACAGTGGTGTCTTCAAACAATGGGGCGTCGCAATGTGCACAGTTAGCAATACCTTTTCCAAAATATTCTTTTTCTCCCGGGCAACCAAGTTGTTTGGGACACATTCCTGTGGCAATAATAAGGGCTTCCGTTGAGAGGGTTGTTCCACTCGCCGTTTTTAGAATAAATGGGCGCTGTTTAAGATTGATTTCAGTTATCTGCTCAGAAATAAAGATTGCTCCTGTTTTTTTTGCATGCCTTGTCATATCTTCTATGAGTTCTGCTCCGGAAATGCGTTCATGGCAGGGCCAATTTTCGATATTGGTTACCATGGTAAGCAGGCTTGGTTTTCCTTCGACAACGAGCGGTTTGAGCTTGGCTCTTCCTGCATAAATGGCGGCGGTGAGACCTGCGGGGCCGGTGCCGATAATGATCAATTGATACGTTTGTGAGTTGAAATCGCTATTTAAGTTAAGCACGAAGGGGATGAAGCAGAGTAAAAAACGTTTCATAGAATCCTTTTTAAAGATTATTGTAATATGTTTTGATCATTTCAAACAATATCCTTATCGCTTAAAAAATAAGTTTATTCGGTAGTCTCAAGATATCGTTGTGCATCAAGAGCCGCCATGCACCCAGATCCTGCCGCCGTTATTGCTTGGCGATACATGTAATCTGCTGCATCACCACAGGCAAAAATTCCTTCTACTGAAGTTGATGTTGTTGGACAGAAGGTTTCTATGTAGCCATAGTTGTCGAGCTTGAGTGCGCCATTGAGAAATGTGGTATTGGGTTTAATGCCGATTGCTAAAAAGAGAGCCCTTGTTGGAATTGTTGTTTGCTCATGTGTTTTTTGATTAGTTATAACAATTTCAGTTATATGTTCACTGTTTCCTCTGATTTCAGAGACGGTGCTGTTGTAAATAATTTTAATATGAGGATTGTTGAACACTCTCTTTTGCATTGCGGGAGATGCGGTTAATTTATCTAAAAGATGAATGATGGTGATTTGATTAGTGAATCTTGTCATAAAAGAGGCATCTTCCATAGCGGTGTCGCCCCCACCAATAATGACTACCGGAAGGTCTTTGTAGAGTGCTCCGTCACAAATAGCACATGTTGTGACACCTTTTCCCCAATATTCTTTTTCGCCTGGACAACCTAATTTTTTTGGTCCTGCGCCGGTAGCGACAATAATTGCTTTTGCTTTATATTCATTGTTTTTGTTTGTCCATAAGGTGAAGGGACGCTTGTTAAAGTCTACTTTGGTAATTGTTTCATGGATGCTCTGTGTGCCGAAATGTTTTGCATGTTTTTTTATATTATTTATAAGTTGTGCGCCAAGAATTGAAATGTTCCCAGGCCAATTTTCAACAAAACTTGTATTGATAAGTTGACCTCCAGGTGAATCACCTTCAAAGACAATAGGCTTTAATTCAGTGCGTGCTGCATAAATTGCAGCAGTTAAGCCTGCTGGTCCTGAACCAATAATAAGAAGGTTATGGACGTTATTCATTGAATCCCCACTATTTTGTAAAGTGATATAGAATATGATTGATGGTCTTTTCTTTTATACATAAATATTTAAGCGATTCGTGTGGGATTGGTAATTCTTCTTCATTGGCCCGAATTTCTGGATGGAGAAAATGGATAAATTCTTTTGTGCGTGGCCGTTTTGTTAAATTGAGATAACCAAAAACATCTGAATCATCGATATTAATATTTTCTTGAAGGGCGAAATGATCGATTAAAATGTTTTCACGTACCTGCTTTTCTGCCAAAAGACGGACTTTTTGATCAAAATCAGATTGTAGTTTATAAACAGTATAATCAGGGTTTGTTTGAAGTTCTTCACGTAAGATTTTTTCTTGGCGAATGACGACCGATTCGGGTACATCGATAGGATAGGTTCGATTAATGAGCAAAAATGCTTCTTCAATCATTGCGCGTCGCAATGAAATATCGTTACGGAATGAATAAACTTCAACAATTTTTTGATGCATTTTTCGATCTGATTTAAGGCGGAAATGTCGTTTGAATGAATCAAGGCAGAAGTAATGATACGGCAATATTTCTTTAATGAAAATATCAAAGAAATAATCATAATCATTTTGACTGAAATATTCCTGAAGGCAGAGGTGATTTGAAGTAAAATGCTCACCTTTTTTCTTACCAAGAAAAAGGTTGCGAAAGGGTTCGCTCGTTTCTTCGGCGCCAATTTGAATCCAGAGAGATTCTGATAAATTTTTTAAGAGTGGTTTTTGATTTTGGTTAAGAAGTGTTATTTCAAATAAAACCCAATCTCCGGGAGTTATTTCATCGTGGTGACCGTGTTGCGCGCGTTCTTCGGTGATAAAATTTGAGGCTTGTTTGTCGATGTCTTTATATTTTTTACGTATGGGTGATTTAAATGGAAGATAGCGCCAATCTCTTACGGCAACTTTTTTTACGGGTGTAAATTGAAAAATGTATTGAGCATCTTTTTCGGGGGCGAGTGATATGTCTACAAGTCGAGGCTCGCCAGCAGTAAGAATATGCTGTTCTCGTAATTGTTGATAAAAAAAACTGATTACTGAATATTTGAGAAGAAACTCTTTTAAGTGATTGAGAATGTGTTCTTTGTAATAACTATCAAGATATTGTAAAGGGGCATTTTTTTTGCTGAATCCGACCGTATCGGCATGTTGTTGAAGTATTAACGTATGTTGATAAAGCTTGTCGATAATTTCTTGAGGGACCGTGATACAACTTTGATCGGGAATCTTGTGCGTGCAGCTTGATAGTTCGAAACGCAACGACTCCGCCATCAGGCTCTCCTTAGTTTTGATTTTTTGGTGCAAGAGGAGGGACTTGAACCCACACTCCCTTTCGGGAACTGGATCCTAAATCCAGTGCGTCTACCAAATTCCGCCACTCTTGCAACGATTTATAGTCTTTCTACGCATAATGCTACGTCAGACAGCCTTCATTGAGCATAAGGAACGGTTCGTTTTTGTACGAAGACTGGTGAGCCGCGTTGGAATCGAACCAACAACCTACAGATTAAGAGTCTGTTGCTCTACCAATTGAGCTAGCGGCCCACAATATTTCAAAAATCCACACTCGGTAATACTATATCATATTTTATGATGAAATGAAGTAAAGTTTAGAAAGTTTTGAGCTCGCTTTCTTTTTTCTTGCCCATTTCGTCAATGGTGCCAATTTTTTGATCAGTGACTTTTTGTAATTTGTCCATAACGCGTTTAGAGAAGTCTTCTGAGATCGTTTTCTTTTGCTCTTTTTCACGAAGTAAATTATGAAAATCTTTGCGAATGGCGCGAATAGCTTTGCGGGCATCTTCAGTCTTTTTGCTGAGAATTTTGACGAGTTCTTCTCTTCGTTCGGCGCTCATAACAGGAAGTTGAATGCGAATGAGGTTGCCATCATTAATAGGATTAACTCCTAAATCTGAGTGGCTGATGGCTTTTTCGACATCTGCGATGAGTGATTTATCCCATGGTTCGATGACGATTAAATTTGCATCAGGAGTTGAAAGCGCGGCGATCTCTCTTAGTCTAAGCTCTGATTCGCCGTTATAACAAGAAACTTTAATGTCTGCGACCATGGATGTATGTGCACGGCCAGATCTGATGGCGACTAATTCTTTCTTGAAATGGTCAATCGCCTGATCCATCCCTTCTTTTAGTGCGTTTTCAAATGAAGTGCTATTTCCTTCTTCAAGAACAATATTCATGTGTGAGTCCCTTTTAAATGTATCATTGTGCTACCAAAATTTTTATCTTTTGCTGCAGTAATTAATGCATTTTTTTCAAAAACATTAAAAAAGCGGGTTGTGAGATTTCCTTCTTGAGCCAATATTAAAGCTGCGCGATCCATGATGTGAACGTTGTTGTTGAGCGCATTCTGATAAGTTTCTTGTCTGATGAATTGAGCATGGCTGTCTTTTTTGGGGTCAGTTGAATAAATTCCATCGACATCTGTTGCTTTCCAGAGTTCAGTTGCTCCAATTTCTTGCGCGCGAATGACCGCATTAGTGTCGGTTGAGATATAAGGATTGCCGGTGCCACCGCTAAAAATAAGAATATCTTTTTCGGTGAGTGCGTTATCTATTGATTGTTGTGAAATTGGTTTGCCTGCATCATGACAATTAAGCGCACAAAAGAGGGTTGTTTTTATATCTTCTTTTTCTAACAAATCATATAAAATAAGCCCATTCATGGCTGTTCCCATCATGCCGATTGTATGTGCGATTGATGGACGTAACTTTAAAGTGTCATTGTCGCGGGAACCACGAAAGAAATTACCGCCTCCTATTACGATGCCAATTTGATAACTCTTAGAGAGTTGTTTTAATTGCTCAATAATGGAATCAATAAAAGAGCGTGTCATTTTTTTTGTTTTTGGATCAGTAAAAATGGTTCCTGTCAGCTTTAATAAAATAATTTTTTTCTTCATACCAATTATTGAGAAACTTTTTATTTAGTTTGCTTAACTTTTGTAAAAGATCAAATGGTGAAAAAATCTTCGCCATGAACGCCGACTTGGAAGCGAGCAAATCGTTTAATAACAATTTTTTCGCCAAGTTTAGCGATAAGGTCGTTTAAAATATCTTCAACTGATCTTTTATCATCTTTAAGATATGGTTGTTTCACTAAGCAGACTTCTGAATAGATTTTAGTCAGTTTTCCTTCAGCTATTTTTTCAATCATAGCTTCAGGTTTGCCGGATTCTTTTAATTGTGCTTTGATGATATCTTTTTCTTTATTTAAATATTCTAGATCGAGGTTTTCAGGGTTAATCGCAAGTGGCTTCATTGCTGCAATTTGCATGCAAATATTTTTTGCAAAAGTTTTAACATCTTCTGTTGATGCTACAAAGTCGGTTTCGCAGTCAATTTCTAAAAGAACACCAAGCGTGCTTCCTGGATGAATGTACGCTGAAATGAGGCCTTGAGAGGTTGATTTTTCAGCTCTTTTTTGTGCAACTGCTAAACCTTTTTTTCGTAAAAGAACAACAGCGCGTTCAATATCACCATCGGTTTCGATGAGTGCTTTTTTGCAGTCCATCATGCCCAATCCGGTGATTTCGCGTAACTGTTGTATAAGTTCAAGAGAAATTTTTGCCATAAAGACTCCTAATTTGTTACATAAAAAGAACGAGTGTTTCTATTAGTATGCCAGAAAGCTGTATATTCTACAATTGACTATTCGTGATTTTTATTAAAAATTTTCTTAGCTCATCAATCAGCAAAATTGAGCTTGAAGCAGCGATACACAATGTCCAGTCGTACCAAGAAAGTGGTGTAATGCGAAATGCATATCTGAGTGGTGTATAGGTGACAAGTATTTGCAATGTTATGACGATGGCGATCATCAATAAAAGAGGTTTGTTTGCGTTAAATCTTAATCTAAATGTTGATGTCCATTCAGAACGACAGTTCCAAGCGTTAAGCCATTGAAATATAATGAGTGTCGTGAGCGCCATTGTGCGCGCATATTCAATTCCCTGTGGAAGGGAATGATGAAAAATCCAAATTGAACCAGTAACCATCGGTATCATCATGATAATTATCTTTAGAATCAGGCTTTTGTCGATGAGCTTTTGATGGAAAATTTTTTGATTGCGGATAAGTTTTTTATCTTGTGGTTCAAAAATGAGCCCAATGTCTAAAAATCCGTCGGTTACAATATTCATCCAGAGTATTTGAACTGCTAACAATGGTAATGGTAATTGCGCAAAGAGTGAAATCATGATAACCAGAATTTCACTCAAATTAGTAGCAAAAAAGTAGAGAATAATGCGGCGCAAAGAATAAAAAACATTTCGTCCTTCATAAATGCCATCGACGATGCTTGAAAAAGAGTCATTGAGAAGAATTGCATCAGCTGCTTCTTTTGCTACTTCTGTTCCCATAATTCCCATGGCGATGCCAATGTCGGCTGCTGCTAATGACGGTGCATCATTAACGCCATCTCCGGTCATGGCGACTATTTGGCCTAATTCGTGATACGTTAAAACGAGATCATATTTTTCTTTAGGGACAAAACGTGCATAAACAGTAATGTGGGGCGCAGCTTTTTGGCGTTCTTTTTGTGAGAGAGCAAGAAAGTCTTCTCCTGTTGTACTGAGATCTCCTTTTTGGAAGATATCGACTTCTTGAGCAACGAGTTCGGCCGTTTTTTTATGATCTCCTGTTACTAATGCGACTTTGACTCCAAGAGTATGCGCCTGTTGAACGCTATTTTTAACATCGGGGCGAATTGCATCTTGCATGCCAAAAAGGCCAACAAATTTTATATAATCAAAATGATCTTGTACAAATTGAGGGATATCTTTTTTATGTTGAGGCATTTCTTTGAGTTCGTATTCTAGCGTTGCGATGCCGATTACCCGAAGTCCTTGCGCTAACATTTTTGCCAATGCGTCATGGTCTGGTTTGTTGTCATTTTTTGCATGACGCATGATAGTTTCTGGTGAACCAGTCATATAGCAGATCATTGCATCTTTATGGGAAAAACAACCAAAATTATAGCGTTTTGTTTTATCAAATGGTTGTTCGTAAAGTAAGGAAAAATTTTTCAACATTTTATCTCTATTGAGTCCAAGCTTTTGTGCGAAGACTATCATGGCAGCTTCTGTCTGATTTCCTTTAACTAAATATTGTTTTTGTTCGGGATCATAATAGAGTTGTGTAGTGCTCATGAGCGTTGAACTTGCAATTTTTTGAAGCAATTTTTTATCATGTTCATCTATTGGCTTTTCTTCAAATAATATTTCACCATCTGGTTTGTAGCCTTCTCCGGTGATGGTATACCATTTATTGTGAATATAAGCCGTTGTGACCATCATCTCATTGCGGGTAATAGTGCCTGTTTTGTCGGTTAAAATAATATTGGTGCGTCCAAGTGCTTCAACTGCTTGTAATTTTTTAATGAGAAATTGTTTTTTAGCCATGGCATAAGCACCACGTACAAGAACAAGGGTTCCTATGACGGGGAGCCCTTCAGGAATAGCCGACACAAAAAGAGCAGTAAGTGTGACAAGTAGCGTGTAAAAATTAATATGTAAAAAAGATCCGACAGCAAAAAGAATAATGGTAAGTGTAAGTATTGTTATAATGATCCATCGTGCAAGTCGTTCCATCTCTTTTTTTAGAGGAAATTCTGTTGAAATTGACTGAATGATTTTGTGAAGCTTGCCAATTTCGGTATTATTGCCAGTTGCAATGACAATTGCTTTGCCGTTGCCACTCATAATATAAGTTCCCTGAAATGCAATATTGTGTTGTTCATAAATACGTAATTCTTTTGAAAGTTGGTGATATGTTTTGTGAACTGGTTTAGATTCGCCGGTTAATACTGCCTCATCTACATTGAGCGCATGTGCTTGAAAAAGACGAACGTCTGCCGGAACGCGCATTCCTTCCTGTAGAAGGATGATGTCTCCTGGAACCAATTCTTGATCAGGTATGACTTCTTCTTGTCCGTTGCGGATAACAATTGATTCTGTTTTTAATAATTTGGCGAGACTGGTAATAATTTTCTGAGTTTTTCCTTCTTGAATGGAGCCAATGATTGCATTAAAGATTACGACGGCAAAAATAATGATGGTATCGAACCATTCTTGTAAGATAATGGTAATAAGTGCTGCTACGAATAAAACGTAAATCAAGGGACTTTTAAATTGATTTATAATGAGAATAAATAGAGAATCTGGTTTTGCTTCAGGAAAAGAGTTTGGTCCATATTCTTGTAACCGTCTTTTTACTTCATCGGTTGATAAGCCACTATCAATATTTGTTTTAAATTCTTTAATTACCGTTTCAATTGACTCTTGGTAAGCCTTCATTACTCATGCTCCTGGTACTGATTTTTTTTACTCTACCAAAAAAGAACAGCTTATGATAAGACATGAACTATGGAGCTTGAAAGATGGGGAGAACTATGGAGTGTCTTTTTTCGTTTCCTATAGCAGTAATATTTACTTTGTGTTATGCAATTGATCATACAATTGGCCTATCAACGGATCAAAAAATCTATTTTGTAAATTGACCGAGGAATGAGATGAGTGGGATGGATTGAAGTTGCTGATGTAACGCTCTTTTTTTAAATTTTCTCTTTTTCAGCATGTGTTAATGAAAGAATTACATCTTCAAGTGAATCACTTTCAATTGCTTCAGTGAGCAAATCTTGGTCAAATGGATCTCCTGTTTCATACAAAGAAACTTCTTGTAGTCGTCCCTTAAAAAGTTTGTACATATGAAATTTAAGATGTTCTCGGGTCCATGCATAAATTTGTCCGGTGTCTTTTCTGTCGAAGATTACATAGGTAATGCTGGCAGGAGCGATTAAGACGTTTTCATTGTCAGAAGATAATTCTTTGTCGTTTTCATTTATTTCATAATTGCTGGTTGATTGTAAAGAACGGTTATAAAGATAAAAACCGAGCGCTAAAATTCCAGTTCCTGTAAGAGTACTTACAATAGGGGCCTGTTTAAAAAATGAAAACAGATCTCTCCATCCTGCATTGAGAGAAAATATAGAAATAAAGAGTAAAAATAAAGCTAAAATTTTTTTATGCATTTTCCTCCATTTGAAACTATTAAAACCTCTATGAAAGCTTACCATTTAAGAGGTAAAATGTCCATCTGAAAGGTATTTTCTCTTACATAGTTTCTGGCTGACTAATACCTAAAAGTTTAAGAATGAGGCTGAGGGTCATTTTGAGTTGTTGAACGAGAAGGAGGCGTGCTCGACTGCGTTCTGGGTATTCCAGATCGATGACCTTATTTTTGCCATAATAACTATGAAAAAGTTGTGCTAATTCTAAGGCGTAATAGGTTAATTGGTGCGTTTGGTAATTTTTAGTAATATTTAAAAGGAGATCTTTGAGTGCGACAATTTTTTTGAGCATAAGATGTTCTTCTTCAGTGAGATATTGTGCATCATTTTCATTGATCTGTTCAAGTTCTTTATATTTTGCCGCATTTTTGAGAATGCTGTTTAATCGAACAAATGCGTATTGCAAGTAGTAAACAGGGTTTTCTTCAGTTTTTTTGAGTGCAAGATTGATGTCAAAATCGAGTTGCGCATCTGCTTTACGGTTGAGATAAAAGAAACGTGCAACATCTTTTCCGACCGTATCGATGATGTCTTGCAGGGTGACCATGCGACCAGCACGTTTTGACATGCGCAATTCTTGACCGTCTTTTTTGAGACTAACCAGCTGATATAAAATAATATCGAGTGTTGATTGTTGGAGGCCTAATGCTTTATGAAGACCATGCAAACGATCAACATAGCCATGATGATCTTGGCCTAAAACCATAATCATCTGCTGTGCGCCACGTTCAGCCTTGTCGAGCATATAGGCAAGGTCGGCTGCAACATAAGTCCAACTACCATCTTGTTTGCGTAAAACGCGATCTTTATCATCACCAAAAGCAGTTGATTTAAACCAAAGTGCACCATCTTGTTCGTAAATAAAGCCAGCTTGTTTGAGTCGCTCAATGGCTTTTTCAATTTTATGGTTTTCATGCAAGCTTTTTTCAGAGAACCAGACATCGAAATTAATACCATAATCTTTGAGTGTTTGTTGAAGTTTAGCGAGTAATTTTTCTTTTGCGTATTCAGCGAAAAATTGATCCGATTTTTTCAGAAGTTGTTTGTCGAATTCTTTAACTGCTTCCTTAGCTAATTCAACGAGATATTCACCTTGATAACCATCTTCTGGGAGGGGCATATTTTCGCCAAGTTCTTGGTAACAACGCGCTTTAAATGATTCGCCCAATTTTTGAATTTGTGAACCCGCATCATTGATATAAAATTCTTTGATCGTATTGTAACCGACAAATTTTGTGATATTGCCTAATACGTCACCAATAATGCCTCCACGACCATGACCAAAATGGAGCGGACCTGTTGGATTGGCGCTTACAAATTCAATGTTGAAATTTTTTGGTTTGAGATGATCAGGTTTAAAGAAATTTTCTTGTTGTTGGGTGAGTTCTTTTAAAAGTTCTACAAAAGCCTCTGGTGTCAGTAAAAAATTGATAAATCCAGGACCAGCAATTTCAGTTTTTTTTACCAATGGATGTGAAAAATTTTTAATGATAATTTCGGCTATTTCGCGTGGATTCTTGCCAATTTTTTTACTTAAAATGAGTGCTGCATTAGTACTTAGATCGCCAAATTGTTGCCGTTGCTCATCAGTATTTAAGGTAATATCAATAGATATGATATCATCTGCTGATAAATTGAAAGTATTTATTAAAAACGTATTTAAAGTATTTTTTATCTGATCAATGATATTCATGAACAAGACCTTATCAATAATTATAAGATTTTCTCTTTTAGTTTAAAATTTTTTAGTTAATTAGTCCAAAGAAGTAAAAATTTTATGCTTCAGGTGCAATTTGGATATACTGGTTTTGAATAATTGATGGATTATCTGAAGCAAAAGCAGAAAGATTTTTGCAATTTATATGTAAATTCGCAATTGGAGTTTTTTTATCATTTAAAAGTGCATAGGGAATATATCTATTTTTTTCATCCTTTTGCCATACATAAGTAAAATATGAAACATTGAATATTGTTTTTTCATTGATAAATCCAGGTGTTGATTGATAGTAATGAGGATCAATTCCTCCAAGATATTGCCCAATTGCGGCTGCATCAAAAATAAACTTAAATTGATCAAAATTTTTTGTGAAAAGGGAAGGGGTTAAGGCTTTTTCATTAAGAAGATTTTCTGCTTTGTATTGTAATAAATAATCTGGTGTTAAAATTGGTAAACGATCGATGGCTTGTGGGTTGATTTGGGCCAAGATGCTGGGGATTTGCATATCATTAAAGCCATTGATAAATGCAGAAGAGAGAAGCCTTACTAAAGGTTTTAGTGCAGTATGATTTTTTATGTAAATAAAGCTGGCAGGAGCTCTTTGATCATGATCAAAAGGAAAGGCGAGTTTATAATTTTTTTCAAAAATGGGCAGCGCGTTATCAAGTTCAATATAAAGCATAACATCATTTTCAAGATGGAAAGTATTTGTGAGATTATTTTTTTTTATAAAATCATATAAAACAAGATAACGCTCACTTGTTACCTTCATAAAATTTTTAAGTATTACATTCTTTCCAATAGTACTTTCCCATATATTAAATATTTTTAAAAAATTGATGTGTTCGTCAGTTTGGGAAATTGTGTCGACATCGATAATGGTGATATCTTGGTTGTTAAGAGTTTCGAAGATGGTTTCTAAGGCTTTTTTATTTGTTATCAAATAAATGGGACATTTTTTGTTAAATAAACGTGCTTGTTTAATACTATGCGTGATATATGATGGTATTTTATCTCCGATGTGGACAAAAACAATATTATAATTTGTTAAAGCTAAAAAGTTTAAACTGAGAAGAAGAAGTAATCCTGCGAGCTTCATATTATATCCTTAGCTATTTTTTTTCCACTCATATTTGGTAACTTGAATTGGTTTTCTTCCCCATGTTGTATTGAATTGATAATGTGCTTCCTTGTAATTGAGTACATCTGGAATGTTTTTTTTCCAAGCGCCTTGAGGATTGTAATTTACATCAGTTGGATAAATGACAAGTTGATTTTTAGTGAGCAACGAGGCTACAATCGAGAAACTTGATTCTCCTCTGATAAGCACATGAAATTGTGCAAGTGAAAAGAAATCTTCAAGCACATTTGCCGTATGATGATTATTTTTACCACGATAATCAAAAGTGATGTTGGGCAAATTTAATTCAGCGGCATATTTATCTACTAATCGTTTTGGATTTTGGTCATCAGTGAAAATATATGCATAAATTGGTTTATGATTGACTGATTCGGAGAAAATTTTTAATTGTTCTACAAAGAAGCTGTCTGGTGGAAATTTGAGTGGAAAAACAATGTCAAACGGCGTTGTTTTTCCTTCTTCTGGATAATAACCATCGGCCGTAAGTGGTGTATCATAACCACCTCCTTTGCGCACGTGAAGGGCCACACAAATGCGATCTTTAGGAAGGTTCAATAAGTTGAGTTTGCGCACTGGTTGAATGTTTGCGCGAACTTCTGAGATGAATTCTTTATCATTCCAATCGACTGTGCAGTAAAAAGGATAAAGGCCTTTGTATTGTTCATATTCGAACTTACTTTCTGGAAAATGTGGAATGACATACAAATAATTCTTATCTTTAATAAATCGTGTTTGATCAGTTACTGATATTACCTGTTCATATTTTCCTTGTTCATTAAAAATGGGTTCTTTGTAATGAAGAGCAAGTTGTTCTGCATAAGGAAAAGGGCGATATTTGAATTGTAAATCATGTTTTTTTGCGACCCATTTTGTGTGTAAATAAGCAATTACATTATCACCAAAACGTCCTCCACTGAAAAGATAGGTAACATCGCTTGCTAAGAGCTTATTACTTAATAAAAAAAGAATAATAATTAGTTTGCTTTTTTTGATCATTGAATGCTCCTTTTAATTCTTTTACAGGTAAAATTCCTCGAAGCTTGCTTCATAATCATTATATTCGCTCATATCCTTCGACAGGCTCAGGATGAGCGCGCTCGTGGTGACCCTTCGACTTTGCTCAGGATGTAGCAAGTCGAACCATACGAGCGTTATACCTCGTAGCTTGCTGCGAGGTTCTTAATTCTACGGTGAAGCATAACTAATTTTTAATGTTTTGAAAAATGGGGATTTGTCTGGGTTGCTTGATTATTTAAATGGGTTAAATGTTGGCGTGTGAATGGATAAATCGAGGAACGATGCTATTTTAGTTAAGGAGTCTTTTCTTTTGAGATCTAACTCATCCAATTGAATTGAAGGTGTCGTAGTATCCGTATTTTCATCATTCATTGGTTCCATGCTTTTTTCTTGCGTGTAATAAATTGGCATTACTTCTTCGCTTTTTATTTTTTCTTCGATATGTATAAACGTTGCAAAAGAAAATTCAAATAATTGATTTAAATATTTTTCTCCTTGTATTTTGTGGAAATCTATGATCATTTTTGATTGATCCAGAAAAGGGTTCAAGCTTAAACTGAAGGATTTTTTTTTGTCTCGAGACTCGAACTTTTTTATATGCCACGTTTCAATATGGTGAACCTTTGTATGAGGAGTAAACCAAGAAAATTCTATATAAAAATCGGTTCCTCGTTTTATGCTAAATGTATGTGTTTGAAGAGGAAATAGAGCTGTTGTACCTTTATCGGTGAAAATTTTGACCGCTGTTTCTTGTCCCTCTCTTGTTTCAATATCATGTAAGATAGTGAGTGTTAAATACTCACTTTCTACCATCCCCCTTAATGAGAGGAACCAAATGAATGAAAGATAGAGCTTTTTCATCAGTTTTCTCATTTCTTTATTATTCTTTAAAAAAACAAAAATAAATAGCTAGTTTTTGATTGTCAAATAGGCAAAATGCCCTTTTCCTGCTATATTTTACAATGGAGGCTCATTTAAATGAAGATAGCTGTTTTAATTTCTGGTGGGGTTGATAGCTCAGTTGCTTTAATGCGGTTGCGTGAACAAGGGCATCAACTGACTGCATTTTACCTTAAAATTTGGTTAGAAGATGAACTTTCCCACTTGGGTTCGTGTCCATGGAAAGAAGATCTTGATTATGTGCAAGCGGTTTGCAAAAATGCGGCTGTTCCACTCGAAGTTGTTTCATTGCAACAAGCTTACTGGGATGAAGTTGTTGCCGATACTATTGTGCACATTAAGGCTGGGAGAACGCCGAATCCTGATGTTATGTGCAATCAAAAAGTAAAATTTGGTGCATTTTTGAAACAATATGGCGATCAATTTGATAAAGTGGCCACCGGTCATTATGCGCAAGTAGTTGAAGAAAATGGTGCCTTTTTGCTTAAAACATCACCTGATCCAGTCAAAGATCAAACCTATTTTTTGTCTCAATTGAATCAATATCAATTGAGTAAGGCGTTATTTCCCATCGGCGATTTGACGAAAAAAGAGGTGCGTGCATTAGCAGATTATTACAATTTACCCAATAAAAATCGTAAAGATAGCCAAGGAATCTGCTTTTTAGGAAAGATTAAGTTTCCTGATTTTGTTCGTTATCATGTGGGAGAACAAGCCGGTGATTTGATCGAATATGAAACGGGTAAAAAAGTTGGGGGGCATAAAGGATTTTGGTTTTATACTATTGGCCAAAGGCAAGGAATTGGTTTATCTGGTGGGCCATGGTATGTTGTTGCGAAATCGCCAGTAGAAAACAAGATTTTTATTTCAAAAAATTATTATGAAGATAAAAAGAGAGATCAGGTTGTAGTCGGAACTGTTAATTGGATTGGTGAAAAACCGATGACTGATCAATTTAACGTAAAATTGCGACATGGCCCTGAAATGGTTGCTGCGACATTGACAGAAACCGCTGGAGGAGGCATCATATCGTTATCTAAAAATGATCAAGGAATTGCACCCGGTCAATTTGTGGTGTTATATGAAAATGATATATGTCGTGGTTCTGCAGAAATTTTAGAAGGTAAATAACGTGAGTTTAGTTCCTAAGATTCGTATTACGTGGCCAACTCTTTTAACACTGCTGCGTTTTGTCTTGATTCCGCTGATTGTTTTTTTGCTTGTTAAACAATCATGGGGTTGGGCGGCCGTTTTTTTTGCAACGGCGATGCTCACTGATTTTTTTGATGGTTTTGTAGCACGCAAATTTCATCTGACAACAAAGTTTGGTGCCATTTTGGATGGGCTTGCTGATAAATTTCTTATGTTATCATTGCTCATAACATTTTTATTTGTACCAACGTTATTACCGCAGTGGTTTGTTTACTTAGTTCTCATTAAAGAATTGATTGTATTATGTGCGGCGGTCATTTTATTACAACGAAAATATGTGATTATTATTGCACCATTAAAACTTGGTAAATTTACGATGGCAGCCGAAATGGCACTCTTTTTATGGATGATTCTTGCAAGATATTGTGGAATTCCTTTTTATATGGTTGCGGTAAAAGGTGTGGCGTTATTGATTGGATTAACGTTATTCGGTTACCTTATGATGGTTCTTCGTTTGCGACGAAAGCATAATGCATGAAATTTTTATATCTCTTTTTATTTTTTAGTTCATTGCATGGTAATGAATTTGTCGTAAAAAAAGCGGTAAAAAAGACGTCTGATTCACGAGCGACATTGCGTGAAAAGATTGCACGGTCAAGTGGAGATCTTCTTGAGTGCTGTTGTACATGTATTCGCAATCAAACAAAGAAGGTTGAAGTTGGCAAAGAGAAAAATGCTCTTCAGGTTGTGAATAGTATTGTCGATTTTCAAGAAGAATTTTTAGCCATCGTACGTCAACTTATTGAACAAGATAATCGATGGAAGGGTTTGTCTCGCGTTCGATTACAAGAAATTGCTGAAGATTTAATTGAGTTACAGGAGCAGTTTTTAGAAGAACATGATCTTTCTTGGTGGCAAAATAATCGAGAGCGGCTAAAAAAAGCGATTCCTCAAAAATAATTTCTTTGGTATTCTAAATATAAATCAAGAAGTTTTTTAATATGAAGGGCTATATCATGGCAGGTTTCAATCGCATTATTATGATGGGCAATTTAACGAGAGATCCTGAATTGCGACAATTACCATCAGGGCAATCAGTCTGTCGTTTAGGATTGGCAGCAAATCGTTCATACAAAAATCGTCAAACAGGAGATATGGTTGAAGAAGTCTGCTTTGTTGATGTTGATGTGTGGGGTGCGCAGGCTGACAGTTGTCATCAATATCTTGCAAAAGGCCGTCCTGTTTTAGTTGAAGGAAGATTGAAATTGGATAGTTGGCAAGATCAAGAGGGCAACAATCGTAGTAAGCACTCAATCGTTGCAGATCGTGTTGTCTTTATGCCTTCGGCAATGCAGTCAGAAGATAATTTTTCTGATTCGCAAGATCGTTCAAAATTAGAAGAAGAAATATTCAAAAAAGTTGAAAAAAAGGCTGCGCAATCTAAAGCTCGATCAGAAAAGAAAGTAAGCGGAAATACTTTTGATGCTGCAACAAAAGATGAAGAAAAGAGTGAATCTCAAGAATCTTTTGATGATGAACTTGTTGCTAATAAAGGTGAACTCAATCTCAAAGATGAGCCACCATTCCAAGATGATTTACCATTTTAAATTGCTTTTTTTGATGGCATCAAGATAAATATCGAGACTTTTTTCAATTTGCTGATAAATGAAATGATAATAGTCGTCAGCTTGTCCAGTCAATTGTGCTTTTTCAATAGCATTAATATATTCGAGTCGATTTTTGGGGTTGATGAAAACTGGCGGATATCCATATTGTATGAGGAAAATATTCATCATTAAGCGGGCAGTTCTTCCATTGCCATCGATAAATGGATGGATTGTTACAAGTTTGAGATGAAAATCTGCCGCAACTTTAATGGGTTTTTCTTCTGTTTCATGAAGCCAATTAATAAGGGATTCCATTTCTTCATGAATTTTAACAGGATTTGCTAATTCGACATCAGAGCCACTAATTTTAACAGCAACAGTGCGCCATATGCCTGCATTTTTTTTATCAATGCCGCGAAGAATAATGGAATGAACATCGCGAACTGTTTGTAATGAAATATCATTTTTTGTTTGGTGTGTTAATGCTTCTGCATATTCAATAGCATGTGCAAGGTTCATCGCTTCTAAATGTTCTTTGAGCGATTTGCCGTGAATGGTGAGTCCTTTTTCAACAACAAGTGCTGTTTCGCTGCGTGTTAACGTGTTTCCTTCAAGTGCATTGGAAGTGTAAGTTTGTTCAATGGTGAACCATTCATTGAGATTTTTAACCAGTTCTGGGGGCAGGGGGCGCGTTGCATCAAGTAACGCTTTTTTTTCATCAATTTTTTTCAATAAATCATTCATAAACATTTTTGCTTTTTATTCTATCGAAGCAGAAAGGATAATGCAAAAAACTGGTTTTTAACGCTTACCATTCAAAATTGCAGGTAATGGTTGCTCCAAAAATAGCGCTTTTAAATATGCGTTTGCCGCTGATTGCTTTATCGATAGTAAACGCTAAGCATGGTGCCCAGGAATGTTTGAAAGATGCAAAATCAAAGTCGAGAATAAAGTGAAAGGCGGTCATACTCCACGGATAATAGATTTGATCGGAATTTACAATACTGTAATTATAGACAGTGGCATTGCAGGGGGAAAGAAACGTTTGGTTTTGATGATCATAGGAAAAACTGAGTGTCAATGAAAATCCACCAATAAGATGATCAGCTTTAATGAATGGTGAGACAGTCCAGATTGTTCCCTGTTTTACATTTGCATAATCTTGGGCCAGGTGAATCCACCCTTGCTGGGCGCAATCGGTCTTCATTTCAACACATCGTGTTTTATTTTTGAACCACATAGCGCTTCCATTAAGTCCGAGGGTGAGCCAATCGAAAAAGCCGATTGATGCGGTGAGCATAAGCGGAAAGCCGTAATGGCCATTATATCCTAATGAAATGCAAAATGAGTCAGTTGGGTCGGCATTTTCCCCGGTTGGAAAATTTATTCCCAAGGCAATCATAAGATCGATGAAATCAGGGTATTTTAAGTTTTCAAAGCTGTGTGACCATCCACCAAAAAGTTGAATATCTTCAAGTCCTGAGAGTTTGCAATTTCCTACATTTAAACCATATGTACTCAGATTGCAATTAACATTATTGATAAATTGTTGCCATTGATAATAAGCAGCATCAGTGGGAGCACTTGCCTTTGTTGTCTGGTCATAATAAGTGACTCCTTTGACAGAATATTGAGCTATGGGAATGCTTAAACTTAAGAAAAGCCCGTGCGTAAAATTTTGTGTGATTGAAGGTGTGAATTCTATGAGGTTGAATTTTCCTTGAACGCAAACTTGACCGAAATTTGCTCTACGCGGTGTTTGCTGCCAGAGCGTATTGATGTAACCATTAGGATTGCAATCGAGTATGTCGGCTGGAACACCTTTGGCGAGATCATAAAAATTTTCACAACCATAAATATTTAATGCATTGACCGTTTGTTTGCATCCGTTGCGTCCTTCTTCGGCATAGCCGCCACGTAATTCTAAATTGATTGTTGAAAGCCAATCTTTGGTAACTCTCGGTTCGCCAATAAATGAATCAGGATAGGTAAAGGACGGCTGGTAGGAAACTGAATAAATTGATAAATAAGTAAAAAAAATAGATAAGTAGATAAACTTTTTCATTAACGTAAACTCCCTGAATTTCTTGTTGGTATTGTGCTGCTATGGTATACTTAATTTAATAGCATAATCGAAAATTTTTATAAGAGGTTTTTGTTTAACATGAATGATCATTCCACACATGAAGATTCTAACAAGAAAGTTGCTGATGAACAAGAAATCACGCATACGGATCAAACCAAGCAAGGTGTAGAAAATGAAGAACTTGCAGCATGTAAAACTGAATTACAAGATTTAAAGAGTAAAATTTTGCGCGTTACAGCGGATTTTCAAAATTTTCAGGCTCGCATTGCAAAAGAACGTACTTCATGGATGCGCGATGCACAAATTGAATTGATGATTGGCTTATTGCCCGTTTTAGACAATTTTGACCGGGCATTAACAGATCATCAAAAACAAGAACATGGTGAAGTCTTTACCACCTGGTTAACGGGTTTTGAACTCATTGCAAAAGATCTCTATAAATTTTTATTTGAAAAAGGTGTTCGTGAAATAGATTGTTCAACGACTTTTGATCCGCAGTATCATGAAGCGATTGCTCACGTTGCTGATCCAAACAAGAGTTCGGGCGAAATTATTGAAGTTCTTCAAAAAGGATACCTTTTAAACGATACCGTTATTCGTCCTGCCAAAGTGATTGTTGCAAAATAAGTTTTTTCACTTATTCAGATTATTATCTCACAAGTTTTTTGCTGGTGATTTTTAAAGCTTGTTTCGTTGTGTCTTGTAATTGTGCGATTACATCCTTTTCTTGTGAGAGGATAACGTCAAAACTGGCGGTCTCTGCAGTTTCAGGTTTTTCAAATATGATATTACCTTCAAACGTGATATCCTTGAGTTCTACGTGAGGTTCGAAAGCGTCTTTAAAGGTAACCTTTCGCAATGTTTTATCCTTAAAAAAGTTTGCTGCATCTTGATTTATTTTAAAATTTAATGTGGCATCTTCAATTATGTTTCCCGTGAATTTATTTTTAAGTGTAACAAGACTGTCATATGTTTCCGCATGTAAAATTGTACTGATTAGAACAATGAGAAATAGTGCTTTTTTCATTTTTTTTATTACTCTAATTATTTTTGTGCTGCTGAATGCTGATTAAGATGCTGATGCTTCTGGCTCTTTAAGTTTTCCGAGACTAATAGCCAACAATTTCCCCTCTTGATTGGTAACATTAGATATTTTTGCATCAGCAAAGGTACTTTTTTTATAATCTTGTTTAAATTGAACATTGTTGAGAATTGCAGCATCAAATGAAGCATCGATATTGCCTTCAAAAGTGACGTTTTCTAAGGTGCATTTGTTGAATTTTGCGCCGATGATTTGATCTTTGAATATGACATTTTTAAATTTTGCATTATTAAAAATGCTCAATTGGAGGGGGCCCATAAAGAGCGTGTTCTTATTATCTTTGCCGATAAACTCTGAATAAGAGAAATCTGTATTGGCATCAGATTTCTCAGAGAAAATAATATTGGTGAAGGTCCAATTGACGAGTGTTGCACCGGTTAAATCAAAGGACAATTTTGCGTCACTTATTTTTTTGTGAGGATAATCTTTTTTTAAATCAGCTTCAGAAGAGATTGTTGTAATTTCTGCACAGAGTGAGAGAGCCGTTCCTAAAAGCACACAAAATAATACGTGTTTCATAAAGAATCCTTTTTGATTATTTAACAATACCTAATATTACTTCAATCAAAATTAAGATAATAATCAAGACTTCAAGTATTTCTGCGCGAATTGTTTCAAGGCGATTGTAGTAGACTGAAGTTACTTCTTTGATGATATCAAGTTTGTTGTCGATTGATTTTTTCCAACCAAAAAGGTCCAATTTTTCGATTAATTTATTATAAATATCAGTTAAATAAGGCTCATTGGCGAGCATTATGCAACTTTGCAATTGTTCAGTGATGACCGAAATATCTACTTTCAATCTCCCTAAATTTGCAATCGGACTATGAGGGAGACCCATCAGAGGGATGAGCTGTCTTTTTAATATCATTTTTGTTTTTTGTTCATATAATAAGTTTAGGCGTTCAGCAAGAATCTGGTCGAAGTATTTAAGCTCTAAGTGTTGAATGTTGCTGAATTCAAAAAGATCTAAAAGATTTGTATATTCCGTATCATAAACAAATGCGACTTGCGTGCCAATAATAACGAGTTCACCTTTATAATAACTGATCGCATCATTAATAATCTCTTTTCGCTGTTGCTCAGATAGAGTTTCAGTTTCAAAGCGAACAAGTGATGTTAAGGTATTACCATATGATTCTTTCAAATATTGAGCATCTATTTGAGGATCAACATCAAGTTGAATGATAACATAAGATGTTCGGAGATGAAAAAATTTAGGTTTTTTTATAAATTTTTTAATTTTATTGTATATAATATTTGCATCAGCGACACTTATTTCCTGGTATTTATCATAAACACGTTCTAATTCACTTCGTAAATCTTCCAATGATTGGTTGAATGGTATTTTGTAGGTGAGGGAGATGGTGCCAAAATCTTCAATTTTACTTGAAAAACATGTTGATGTTTGATGTGGATGTGGTAATTCGACGACTAACGGTTGATGATAAATTTTAAAATAGTTAGGAAGTTGGAGTGGCTTTGTTCGAAGAACCTGTAGCTTTTCAATTTGTTGTAAATCGGTATCTTCACCAATATCAAATGCTTGGAAAATAAATATATTTCCTGAAAAAGTTCTTTTTTCCATATTCGAAATTCCTTATGCGATCCTTTTTATTGTATCGCGATTACTTTTATGTGACAAATAGGCGGTTGCGCTTTAATTTTTTTGTGTTACTTTTTGTTCAATTTGTCTAAACGGAGTTCATATGAATAAAAGAGCGCTATTCTTGTTAGTTTCAGTGGTGAGTGTTTATGCTATGGAGGATAAAAAAGAGAGAGATGAAAGCGTTTCTCCCCCATCAAAAATTAGTACTTCTGTGCCGGGAATTTCTCGAAAACCACAATCACCAGATATTTTATCATTGCAGAAATGTTCTCCCTTTAATGGGTGTATTGATGAAGGTTTAGCAATTAAAGAATTTTTGGCACTGCAAGAATTTCACCGTCGTGGCCTTCGATAATTTATGTTGTTAATTTAATTTTAGCACCGAGAGCTTCAACATTTTTAATGAGATTTTCTGTTAGTGTAACGGTATGTTTTGTTGTTAAATGTAATTCCTTGCCATTTTCCTGATAGATAAAAGACAGTTTTTTGTCTCCCTTTTCAAGATAGTTGTTTAATGTTTTAAATGAATCATAATTCATGTTGGCCGGCAACTGAATTGTTATGGCGCTGATGTCGGGCCATTGTTCAAAAAAGAGTTCTGCTGGGATAAAAAGATTTGCCTTTATTTTGCATTTTTCTGGTGAAGTCAGATCGAGTGGTCCTTTTACAAAAAAGACATTATGTTCCTCAATCCATTGCTCTACTTTGGCAAAGGTTTTTGGAAATAAAATAATTTCAGCAGTGCCACTTGCATCTTCAAGTTGAACAAAAGCCATGCGGTCACCTTTTTTTGTGAAGATCATACGGTGGGAGCGCATGAGGCCACAGCCAACAAAGGTCGGTTCTTGATTGCCTTTTGTTTGTTGAATAATGTGCGATGATTGTGCAAATTCATTTACTTTTACGCGTTTAATAATCGGTTGATATGCATCAAGGGGATGAGCACTTAAATAAAAACCAATGACCTCTTTTTCATGGTGCAATTTTTCTTTGTCGGACCATTCAGGCAGCAGCTGAAATACATACGGTTCAGGTGTGCCGGCCTCTTTTTTTATGGTACTGAATAAGCCCATCTGCCCTGTTTCTAACTCTCGTTTGCGATTAATGGCCCGTTCTAAGATGCTGCTCAATTCTTCAAATTGTTGTGAACGATTGCCTGGCAAGGTGTCAAAAGCTCCGGCATAAATTAAATTTTCAATAACGCGTTTATTAGCAGTTCGCAAATCGATGCGTGAACAAAAATCGAGCATATCAAAAAACGGTTTCTTTTTTCGTTCTTCAATAATATTTTCCAGGGCTGCTAATCCAACGTTTTTTATTCCCTGTAAACCAAAAAGGAGCTTGCCATCAATAACAGTAAAAGTAATTTCTGACGTATTAATATCAGGGGGTAAAATTTTTAATGTAAGATCTTTTGCTTCTTCTAAATAAAAAGACATCTTTTCAGCATTGTCCATTTCAAGTGAAATCAAACAAGCCATAAATTCAGGTAAATAATTAGCTTTTAAGAAAGCCGTTTGATATGCAATTTTTGCATATGCTGCTGAGTGCGACTTGTTAAATCCATAACCAGCAAAATAGGCCATCAGGTCAAAAAGTTCTCCTGATTTTTTTTCGTCATAGTGACGTTCTTTTGCGCGAGATAAAAAGATTTCTCGTTGTTGCGCCATGACATCAACTTTTTTCTTTCCCATCGCTCGCCGCAAAATGTCAGCTTCACCGAGTGAGTAACCACCAATTGCTGATGCAATTTTCATTACTTGTTCTTGATAAACAATAACGCCATACGTCTCTTTGAGAATTGGTTCTAAATCATCAAAGAGGTAAGAAATTTTTTGTCTGCCATGTTTTCGTTCAATAAAATCATCAACCATGCCTGATCCGAGTGGTCCAGGACGATAGAGTGCATTAACGGCAATAATATCTTCGAATTTTTCTGGTTGTAGTCGCCGTAATACGTCCTTTAAACCATCTGATTCTAATTGGAAGACGCCTGACGTTTTTCCTTGGCAGATGAGTTCAAATGTTTTGGCATCATCGGTTGGAATCTTATCAATATCAATATCGATATTTCGTACTCGTTTAATTAATTTTATGATGCGATCAATGAGTGTTAAGTTTTTAAGACCGAGAAAATCGATTTTAAGAAAGCCGAGTTTTTCAAGTTCAGTCATCGCATATTGTGTAACAAGTTCTGTGCTTTTTGGTGGAATATAAACAGGCAATACTTCATCAATTGGCTTTGGAGAAATAACAATGCCTGCTGCATGTTTTGATGCATGGCGTGTCAAACCTTCAAGACGGAACGCAAGGTCAAAAAGATGTGCAACTTTCGGATTGCTATTTTTTAATTCTTTAAGTCGTGGTTCTTGTTCAAGGGCTTCTTCAAGACTAATTTTTAATTGATCTGGTACAAGGTTGGTAATAGCATTGGCATCTTCAAACGGTAATCCTAATGCGCGAGCAACATCCTTGAGAACACCTTTTGCTGCCATGGTGCCGAATGTGATGATGTTACAGACTTTTTCATGGCCATATTTTTCACGACAATATTGAATAACGCGTTCGCGTCCTTCAACGCAAAAATCGATATCAATATCAGGCATGCTGATACGTTCAGGATTTAAGAATCGTTCAAAGAGTAAATTGTATTTGAGTGGATCGATATTAGTTATTTCTAAAGTCCATGCAACTAAAGATCCAGCTGCTGAGCCACGACCTGGTCCTACAGGGATATGATTTCTTTTTGCCCACTGAATAAAGTCACTGACGATTAAAAAATAACCGACAAAGCCCATTTTTTTAATGAGATCTCGTTCAAGGGTAAGTCGATCGGGGTAATGGGCGTCTTCTGCTGAAATGTGTCCTTGTTCAATAAGCTTGTTGAATCCTTTTTCACATAATTCATCAAAAAAACTTTCTTGTGAATAACCGTCAGGAATTTCAAATACGGGGAAAAAGAGTTTACCTGTTTCAAATTTAAAATTACATTGTTCAACAACTTTTTGTGTGTTCCATAAAACTTCTTCATGATTTGGAAAAGCTTCAAGCATTTCTTGAGTTGAGCGTACCCATGGCTTACAGGAACCAAAACTCATGCGATCTTCATCATCAATTTTATGATGTGTCTGAATGCAGAGCATTGTTTCATGTGCATCACGATAATCGGCTGTCAGATAATGCGCATCAGTTGTTCCAATGACATTTACATTATATTCGTTGGCAAGTTCATATAATTTGTTATTTACGAGAACCTGCTCTTCTTGATCTTCTGGTTGTACTTCAAGAAAGAATCGGTTCGGACCAAAGACATCAATAAACCATTCAATGCGTTTTTTTGCTTCATCTAATTGATTTTTAATGATGAGACTTGGGATGTGGCCACCTAAACAGGCACTGCTGGCAATCAAACCATTTGAATATTTTTTGAGCGCATTATAATCGATGCGCGGTTTAAAATAGAATCCTTCATTAAAAGAAAAGGAGATCAATTTACATAAATTTTTGTAACCTTCATCGTTTTGTACGATTAATAGTTGGTGATAATATTTGTTTTCAGCATCTTTTATTGCGGTGTTTTCGGTAATATAAGATTCGATGCCAAGGATTGGTTTGATATCATTTTTTTTGCATAAATCGAAAAATTTAACGGCACCAAAAATGTTGCCGTGATCAGTCATGGCAACTGATTTCATGCCACAATCTTTAACCCGTTTAATGAGTTGATCTAATTTGATAGCGCCATCAAGTAAAGAGTATTCAGTATGAAGATGTAGATGTGTAAATTGTTTCTCTGTCATAGTACTTTTTATTATAAATGATAAATCCAAAAAGGTTTACTCGCTTTTAAAAACACCGCTTGAAAGAATAAGAAGAAAACTCTTTCATTCAATCGGTCGAATATGATAACTTAAAATTAAGAGAGAGTTATTAAGAAAGTTTGTAATGGAGGTTGTAATGAAAAAAATAATCGTTATCTTGAGTTTGATGACGGTATCAAATTCTACTTTTTGTATGGAAAAGATGGGGCTTGCGGTTCAAGAAGAAGAAATTATTCACCAAGAGCCGCCTGATTTGGTAGCTTTAGAAAATCTTTTGCAAGAATTAAGTCCACTTGCCCATGTAGATAGATATTTTCCAAGAGGACAAGGGCTTAAATTAAGTGATTTAAATTTACGTGAAAATATTTCAGCAGATTTTTTCAGGAGGTTGGCACATGTTTTGCCAAATCTTCAATGGCTTGATGTAGGGGGTAACCGATTAGAGACACTGCCAGAAACCATTGGCAATTTAGGTAATCTTCAAAGGCTTTATGTAGGGGGTAACGCATTAAAGAGGCTACCAGACACAATTGGCAATTTAGGCAACCTTCAAGTGCTTGTTGTATCGAGTAACCGATTAGAGACACTGCCAGAAACAATTGGCAATTTAGGTAACCTTCGAGAACTTCAGGTATGGAATAACCGATTAGAGAGGTTGCCAGACACCATTGGCAATTTAGGCAACCTCCAAGTGTTTTATGTACAGTATAACCAATTAGAGACACTGCCAGACACCATTGGCAATTTAGGAAATCTTCAAAAGCTTGATGTATCGGATAACCTATTAGAGACACTACCAGAAACAATTGGCAATTTAGGTAACCTTCGAGAACTTAAGGTAGGGAATAACCGATTAGAGATACTACCAGAAACAATTGGCAATTTAGGCAATCTTCAAAGGCTTTATGTATTCAAGAACCGATTAGAGACGCTGCCAGAAACAATTGGCAATTTAGGCAACCTCCAAGTGCTTTATGTATTCAAGAACCGATTAGAGACGTTGCCAGAAACAATGGGCAATTTAAGCAACCTTCGAGTGCTTGATGTATCGAATAACCGATTAGAGACACTGCCAGAAACAATGGGCAATTTAGGTAATCTTCAAAGGCTTTATGTATTGCGTAACCCAGGTTTGAGAATCTCAGCTGAGTTTCTGAGTAGACTGAGGGCTGGTATAGAGGTGCATCGTTAATAGTTAGAGATTCTTGAGAAAAGATGATATAAAATCTTGTTTTTAACTTTTGTTTATGATAACAATGATTAAATCTTGTTATTCAAAGGAATTATTATTATGAACAGAAGTTTTTATGCTCTTGGTTTAATTTTTTCCATGACAGCACAAAATTATCGCATTGAGACTGATAGTCTTGGTGCGGTTAATGTTCCCCTCGATAAATATTATGGTGCGCAGACTGCACGTGCTCTCGAAAATTTTAAAATTGGTGATGAACGTTTTTCATCGGAATTTATTCATGCGCTTGCTTTGGTAAAGAAAGCGGCAACGATTGTCAATAATCGCAAAGGATTGTTAAGTGATGTTATTGCATCAGCTATGATTAAGGCTGCTGATGAGATTATCGCTGGTAAATTTGATGATAATTTTCCTGTCGTTATTTGGCAAGGTGCTGGCACTCAGACGAATATGAATATGAATGAGGTTATTTCAAACCGGGCAATTGAAATCTTAGGAGGAAAACTCGGATCTAAAAATCCCGTACATCCCAATGATCATGTCAATTTGGGGCAATCAACTAATGATGTGATTCCAAGTGCTGCACATATTGCAGTAATTAAGATGGTTGTTCATGAATTGTTGCCCGCATTGCATCATTTAAGAGCTGAGTTTCAGAAAAAAGCGGATAAATTTCAAAAAATTATAAAATTAGGTCGCACGCATATTCAAGATGCGGTGCCGCTGAGTTTAGGACAGGAATTTGCCTGTTATGTTTCGCAATTTGATCACGGTATTAAACAGTTGGAACGTGGATTGAATCATTGTTATGAATTACCTATTGGTGGAACGGCAATTGGAACGGGTATTAATACTTTTGTTGGCTATGATGAGATGATGATTGCTGAGATTCGAAAGATGACAGATCTCCCATTTGTTTTATCTCCCAATAAATTCGAGGCAATTTCTGCTCATGATGGTCTTGTTGAATTATCCGCTGCTTTAAAAGTGTTGGCAGTCTCTTTTTCTAAAATTGTGAATGATATTCGTTTGCTCGTAAGTGGGCCACGTGGTGGCATTGGCGAACTTGTGTTGCCTAAAAATGAACCGGGAAGTTCTATTATGCCGGGAAAAGTAAATCCATCTCAAGCAGATGCAGCAACCATGGTCTGTGCAAAGATTATTAGTAACGATCTTGCCGTTGCATGGGTTGGTGCACATGGTCATTTGCAGCTTAATGTATGTGGTACATTAATGGCTTACAATGTGATGAAATCAATTCGCTTGCTTTCAGACATGGCGCGATCGTTTGCAGACAAAGCAATAGCGGGAATTGAACCAAATAACGAACGCATTAAATTGCATCTTAATAATTCATTAATGTTGGTTACAGCTTTAGCGCCATTTATTGGTTATGACAAATCGGCAGCTGTTGCTTTAAAAGCATGGCGCGAAAATAAAACATTACGTGAGGCAATTGTTGAACTCGGCTACATGTCTGGTGAAGAATTTGATGCTTCAATTAAACCAGAGACGATGATTCATCCTTAAAGTGCACCCATTTGTCAAGACCATTTTGAATTCAAACTAAGATATAATTTGCCCCATATTTTTGTTGTTCAAAATACACTTCTGCCGGTGTTTTGTAGCCTAAACTTTGATGTAATCTTTTGTAGTTATAAACCATGATGAATTTT
>Ga0209417_1001549_pt1 | contig 41551 bp, 26 predicted proteins | sample RifGroF2_FD_184002 | JGI IMG/M metagenome (GOLD analysis project Ga0209417, IMG submission 184002) | Groundwater microbial communities from Rifle, Colorado, USA - Groundwater F2 (SPAdes) (version 2) | ecosystem: Environmental > Aquatic > Deep subsurface > Groundwater | place: Rifle, Colorado... | reverse complement strand
ATAGGCAATGGGCAAGAGGCAATAGTGGTAGTATTTTGTAATTTTTTTATGGGGGGAGGGAGAAAGATGGTGAAGGGTCATAAAGATTTAATTATTTGGCAGAAAAGCATGGATTTGGTAGAGATTACATACAAGTTGACTGAAGCACTTCCTTTTAAGGAACAATTTGGCTTGACTTCTCAAATGAGAAGGTCTGCAGTTTCTGTCCCTTCAAATATTGCTGAGGGATATGGGAGGCAGTCAACAGGAAACTATATTCAGTTTCTATCAATAGCAAGAGGGTCCCTGTTAGAATTGGAAACACAGATTGAATTATGTGTAAGGTTGAATTACTTTCAACAAAGTGAATCAGAAGACATTAGAAGCAGAATTAGTGAGATTGGAAAAATGATTTCTTCGTTGATCTTGAAGCTTAGGTAGTGGGCATTAGGCAAGAGGCAACAGGCAGTAGGCAATAGGCAATAGTAATAGTATTTTGTAGTGAATAGATAGCAATAATAGATATATGATTCTGAATATTAACATGTTATGCCTCCGTAATTATTTTTCGGATTGCGCTTTAGGCAACAGGCAGTAGGCAATAGGCAATAGTAATAGTATTTTGTAGTGAATAGATAGCAATAATAGATATATGATTCTGAATATTAGCACGTTATGCCTCCGTAGGTATTTTTCGGGTTGCGAAAGCAACCCGCCCATTGCCTATTGCCCATTGCCTAATGCCCATTGCCTAATGCCCATTGCCCATTGCCTATTGCCTATTGCCTAATGCCTAATAATGCCTAATGCCTATAAACGCCTAACACCATGAAAATAACAGACCTAAAGATCGGAACCCAGCTAAAAATCAGCTTTGGCGTCATACTGATGCTAATTCTGCTGCTTGGATATATATCAGTGAATCATTCAAATGAAATTGCACGTCAAACCAAATACATGTATGAACACCCGTTGAAGGTAAGGAGGGCGCTAGGTGAGTTGAAGGCCGATGTGCTTATCATACACAGATCTATGAAAGATTTGGTTTTGACCACAAATATCGATGAAGCAGAAAATATTATTGAAGAGATAGAAGTTTATAGGGCCAATGCTCATAGTCAATTTGAAATTATATTTAAACAATATCTAGGCCCCAGGTCAGATATCGACTCAGCATACAATAGTTTTGTTAAATGGAAAGCAATTCGTGATAAAACCATCAGTCTTCAACATGAAGGAAATGTTAATGAGGCTATTAACCGCACAAAACCTAATGGATCCGGAGGGAAGATTGTAACCAAGCTTATAGATGAGATTGGGGTCATCGACAATTTTGCTAACAATAAAGCAGATCAGTTTTTTAAGAGTGCTTCTGAGTTAAAAGATTCTCTTAACAGACAATTGATTATATTGGTTGCCATAATACTGTTATTTACTGTTTTGCTCATATTTATTCTAAGAAAATCAATTAATGGTCCGTTGGCAGAGCTAACGAATGTTACTCACCTGTTCCGTGAGGGAAAAACCGAGGTGAGAAGCAAGTACAAATCACGTAACGAGTTTGGTCTTCTCTCCTCTTCATTCAATGAGCTGGCCGATACCATAGAAACAGAGCTCACGCTTAATTCTCAGACGGCCAAACTTGCCGGAATAATGCTAAGTGAAGACGATGCACATCGTTTCTGTCACTCTCTTCTCAAAACGCTTATAGAGCATACCGGAGCACAAATGGGAGCAGTCTATCTGCTTAGCGATGAAAAAACCTCTTTTGACCACTTCGAATGCATTGGTATGGAAATGGAAGGTTGCAAACCTTTCTCTGCAACAAATTTCGAGGGTGAATTCGGTCCGGCCCTTGCATCTAAAAGGGTATATCATATAACAGAGATACCAGACGACACGCGCTTTACATTTCTTACTGTAAACGGAGGGTTCAAACCTAAAGAGATAATCACCATCCCGATTGTTACCGGTAACGATACCGCAGCAGTAATCTCGCTTATCACTATCAAAAAATTCCACAATAACAGCCTTCGTCTCATTGACACAATTCTTAGCACCCTGAGTGCCCGTATGGATGGTGTGCTTGCATACAAGAAAATACTGAATTTCTCGCAGCAGCTCGAACTGCAGAATCGGGAACTTGAGGCACAGAAAACAGAGCTTTCTGCACAGGCAGATGAACTGAGCGTACAGAACACAGAACTGGAGATGCAAAAGCAGCAGCTTGACGACTCTAACCGCATGAAGACAGTGTTTCTTTCCAACATGAGTCACGAACTGCGCACTCCTCTGAATTCGGTAATTGCGCTCTCAGGCGTGCTTAACCGTCGTCTCAAAGGTATTGTTCCGTCTGAAGAACATGGATACCTAGATGTAATTGAACGAAATGGCAAACAGCTCCTTGCCCTCATAAATGATATTCTGGATTTGTCGCGGATAGAAGCCGGAAGGGAAGAGATTGATATCAAAGAGTTCAATCTGGCAGAATTGGCCAAAGACGTGGTAGAGATGATAGAACCACTAGCTTATCAGAAGAAAATACAACTCAGCTTCAAATCAGGGAAAATGGCACAAAATGTTTGGAGCGATCCGGAAAAGGTAAGGCATATTATTCAAAATATTGTTGGCAATGCTGTAAAATTTACAGAAGAGGGAACCGTGGAGATCACAACAGAGATTAAAGAAGATAAAAGCTACATTGTTGTTACAGATACAGGTATTGGTATTGACAAGGAACAACTCCCGCATATTTTTGATGAGTTCCGGCAGGCAGATGGAAGTAACTCCAGAAGGTATGGTGGCACAGGTCTTGGCCTTGCTATTGCAAAAAAATATGCTCTTCTGCTTGGAGGCGATATAACCGTAGAGAGTTCACCCGATAAAGGGTCAAAATTCACATTATGCCTTCCAGTAAACTCAACAGCAGCCAAAACTATTGCAGAGACATTCGAATCCACCCGTTTTACAACTGGACGCAAAACCGTTCAGATAGCAGATCACTCAATGGAACCAGTAAAAACAATATTGCTTGTAGAAGATTCAGATGCAATAATTGTACAGATGAAGGATATGCTAGAAACAAGTAATTTCAATATAATGCTTGCACACAATGGCACTGAGGCTCTTGTACAAATTGAAAAGAAAGTACCTGATGCTATGATTCTCGATCTCATGATGCCGGGTGTAGATGGTTTTGAAGTTCTGAGACGTATAAGAGAAGAGGAAAAAACAAGCCATCTGCCGGTAATAATTCTCACCGCAAAATATGTAACAAAAGAGGAGCTGGCATTTTTGAAACACAACAGTATCCATCAGATTATACAAAAAGGAGATATCAACAAAGACCAGTTACTCTCAGAGGTCCATAGGATGTTGTATCCAGAAAATAGTGTGACATTGCCTCACCATGCAATGCCGGTTCACCTCTCCGATATGGAAATCCCGGTTATTCTGGTTGTGGAGGACAATCCCGACAACATGCTTACCTTAAAGGCATTATTTAACGGCAAGTTTGTGGTTCTTGAAGCTGAAGATGGTGCAACAGCTATTGAGCTTGCCAAAAAACACAAACCCCATCTGATTCTGATGGATATTGCACTCCCCGGAATTAATGGTATTGAAGCCCTGAGAGAGATCCGAAGAGATAAAGCTCTGCAGGACACACCTGTAATAGCCGTTTCTGCTAGCGCAATGAAGGGAGACAAGGAGAATTTCATATCTCTGGGGTTCGATGGATATGTACCAAAACCTATAGATAACAATGTATTTTCACGTGTGATAAAGGAGTGGCTTTCTAGTTAGGCAATAGGCAATAGGCAATAGGCAATAGGCAGTAGGCATTGGGCAGTAGGCAATTGGGCAATTGGCAATTGGCAATTGGCATTAGGCAATAGGCAGTAGGCATTGGGCATTAGGCAGTAGGCAATTGGCAATTGGCATTAGGCAATAGGCATTGGGCATTAGGCAGTAGGCAGTAGGCAGTAGGCAATTGGCAATAGGCAATAGGCAGTAGGCAGTAGGCAGTAGGCAATAGTAATAGTATTTAGTAATTAGCACATTAACACATTAGCACATTAACACATTAGCACATTAGCACATTAGCACATTAACACATTAGCACATTAACACATGACAAAGATTCTCGCTATAGACGATAGGAACGACAACCTGATAAGTTTAAGAGCCATCATAAAAGATGCTTTTCCAGATTTTGTTGTCTATTCTGCATTGACTGGAAGAGAAGGAATCGAAATAGCACTATCAGAAAATCCCGATGTCATTATTCTGGATATTTTCATGCCCGTTATGGACGGGTTTGAGGTATGTAGAAGACTCAAACATGATGATAGAATTAGTGATATCCCTGTAATTTTCCTTACAGCGGCCAAGGGCGAAAGAGATAACCGGATAAAAGCATTGGAGATAGGCGCAGAGGCTTTTCTTACAAAACCGATTGATGAGACCGAACTAATTGCCCAGATTCGGGCAATGGTAAAGATTAAAGCTGCATGTGAACATAAGAAGGGAGAGAAAGAAAGACTGGAGGAACTAGTTGCAGAACGCACCAAAAAACTTGAACAAAGTCAGATAGCTCTCGGAGAAAGTGAAGAACGATTTGTCCATCTTTTCGAAAGAGCCCCTCTGGGTTATCAGTCACTTGATGAAAATGGTGTCTTGATTGAGGTTAACGAAGCTTGGCTTGATACATTGGGATATGCAAAAGAGGAGGTTGTCGGCAAATGGTTTGGAGATTTTGTGGCTCCCGATTTTGTAGGTGCTTTTAGTGAACGCTTCCCTCTTTTTAAAGCGCAGGGATTCATTCATTCAGAATTTGAGATGCTACACAAGAACGGGAAAATCAGATTCATTGCTTTTGACGGGCGTGTAGGACACAAACATGATGGCAGTTTCGAAAAAACCCATTGTATTCTTCAGGATATTACAGAACAAAAAGCGATTGAAAAGAAGGTGAAACTTCTTGCTCACTCGCTGGAAAGTATTAGTGAATGTGTCTCCATTACAGACACGAATGACATACTACTTTATGTGAACGAGGCTTTCACAAGAATCTATGGATATTCCGAAAGTGAATTGATTGGCAAGCATATAAAAATGCTTAGGCCCAAAGATTCTGAATCCGGCTATTCAAAAAAGGTTCTTGATGAAACTATGGATGGGGGCTGGAGCGGGGAATTAATCAACATGAAAAAAGACGGGACACTTTTTCCTATACTTCTCTCTACCTCAATCATCAAAGACGACAATAAAGATTCAGTCGCACTCATAGGCGTGGCCAGAGATATATCGGAAATGAAGAAAAAAAACGAAGAGTTACTGGCCGCTAAAAAAAGAGCAGAGGAGAGCGACCGCCTTAAGACAGCCTTCCTTCATAACATATCTCACGAAATACGGACGCCAATGAATGCAATTGTTGGGTTTGCAGAATTACTCAACGACCCTGATTTGCTCCCTGAGGAGAGTAAAAGTTACACTGACATAATAGTCAGGAGCAGTAATCAGCTTCTCTCAATTATAACCGACATTGTAAGTATTGCTACCATTGAGGCAGGTCAGGAAAAAATAGTGGAACGGGTGGTTAACGTAAATTCAATCTGCAGACTGGTATACGAACAATTTCAGTTGAAAGCAGAAAAACAAAACATCTCTTTAAAATATGAGACATCTATTCCTGAATGCAATTCCATAATAATGACAGATGAGACCAAATTGCTTCAGATTCTTACAAACCTTATAAGCAATGCAATCAAATTTACAAAAGATGGATCGGTTCATTTCGGGTGTGAGCTAAAAAACTACAATCTTGAATTTTTTGTAAAAGATACCGGGATTGGAATTCCTCTTGATAAACAAGATGATATATTCAAGCGCTTCCGACAATTGGAAAATGCTGAGAATAGGAAATTTGGCGGATCGGGTTTAGGTTTATCCATTTCAAAAACATACGTGGAGCTTCTTGGTGGCAGCATGTGGGTCGAGTCTCAACCCGGCAAGGGATCTAAGTTTTACTTTACCATACCGTATTTGGAGGCGTTAGGCATTGGGCATTAGGCAATAGGCATTAGGCATTGGGCAATAGGCAATTGGCAATAGTATTTAGTAATTAGCAAATTAGCACATTAGCACATTAGCAAATTAGCACATTAGCAAATTAACAAATTAACACATGACAAAAATTCTGGCAATTGATGATAAAAGTGACAATCTTATAAGCTTGAAGGCGATACTTAAAGATGCTTTTCCTGATTCTGCCGTTTTTGCAGCCTTAACCGGCCAAAGTGGAATCGATCTGGCATTATCGGAAGAGCCCGATGTGATTCTTCTGGATATATTAATGCCCGACATGGATGGCTTTGATGTATGTAGAAAACTTAAACTGGATGAGCGTTTATGTGATATTCCTGTTGTATTCCTGACAGCAGAGAAGGGTGACAGGAATCAACGTATCAAGGCTTTGGAGGCTGGAGGGGAAGGGTTTCTCTCCAAACCGATAGATGAACCCGAGCTTATTGCTCAAGTAAGAGCAATGTTCAAAATCAAGGCAGCCAACGAACTTAAGAAAACAGAAAATGACCTGCTGGCAAAATTAGTAGCAGAGCGAACAAGAGAGCTGAGAGAGAGTGAACTCTACTTCCGTACACTGGCAAATTCCGGACAACATCTTATCTGGACCTCAGGAACAGACAAGATGTGCAACTATTTCAACATTCCATGGCTGGAATTTACCGGAAGGACAATGGAACAGGAGCTTGGTGATGGCTGGACAGAGGGGGTTCATCCTAAAGACCTGCAAAAATGTGTAGAGACCTATGTGAATGCGTTTGATACGCGTGAAAAATTTTCTATGGAGTACAGAGTTCATCACAACAGCGGAGAGTATCGTTGGATACAGGACGATGGCACACCCCGGTATAACAATGATGGTGTGTTTATTGGGTATATCGGACACTGTCTCGACATAACCCACATCAAACTTGCCGAGGAAGAACTTAAAAGAAGTGATTTCCTTTTGAATAGAGTATTTGACCTGCTGCCTATAGGGCTATGGCTTGCAGACAACACTGGCAGGCTTACAAGGGGCAACCCGGCCGGAATAGATATCTGGGGTGCAGAACCTACTGTTCCTTTCGAAGAGTACGGAATATTCAAAGCTCGCCGACTTCCTTCAGGGGAAGAGATTGCTGCAGATGACTGGGCACTTGCACATACAATAAAGGAGGGTAAAACAATACGGGACGAACTGCTGGAGATTGATGCATTTGATGGCCGAAAGAAAATCATTCTCAACTATACCTCTCCCGTATTTGACGATAATGGTCAGATGCTTGGTGCCATTGTAGTTAACAATGATATTACTAAACTTAAGCAATCGGAATACGAGATTATAAAATTAAAGGACGAACTGGAGATAAAAGTAGAGGAGAAAACACGGGAACTTAAAGAACGGGTTGCAGAATTAGAGCGGTTTCATGAAGCAACAATCGACCGGGAATTACGTATGAAAGAGCTGAGAGATGAAATTGAAAAACTGAAAAATGACAAACTATAAAATAAAATATATATTACTTACGTTAATTTGCGGAATTGCTTTTAGTCTGTCTGCTAATCCTGTTTATGTTGTTGTGAACATTCCTGCAGCAGATATTGCTATAATAAGAACTATAACAGTAGCATCGGAACCCGACTATCCCCCATTCTGTATAATCGACAAGAGTGGCAAGGCTGACGGATTCTCAATAGACCTTATAAAAGCTGCTGCCAAAGCTGCAAATTTAAAAATTGCTATAAAAATTGGCATCTGGAACGTTATAAAACAGGATCTTGAAAACGGAACAATTGATGTTTTACCCTTAGTTGGCAGAACACCTGAACGCGAACTGATTTACGATTTTTCTCTCCCCTATATAACTCTGCATGGTGCTGTCTTTGTCAGAAGAGGCACCACAGATATCAAGTCTGTTGCAGATTTGAAAAGTAAGTCCATAATTGTGATGAGGGGAGACAATGCCGAGGAGTATGCGCGTAGAAATAATATTTCTGCTAATATTGTCACAACCAATACATTCGAAGAGGCTTTCCGTATGTTGGCTTCAGGGTTGCACGATGCAGTAATTACGCAACGGGTCATGGGTATAGAACTTCTTAAAGCCTCCGGGATAAAATCAATAAAGCCGCTTGATCTTCAATTAAACGAATTCCGTCAAGACTTTTGTTTCGCTGTCAGGAAAGGGGACATAAAATTGCTGGCAAAGTTAAACGAGGGGCTCTCAATAATAATTGCAAACAAAACATTCGACGATATTCACCTTAAATGGTTCGGTCCAACCCTAAAGGAAAAATTATCTCCATATGACATAATCAAGATTGTTCTGTATACGTTAATCCCTCTTCTGATACTCTTCTTTAGCGCTTACACTCTCTTATTAAGAAGAGAGGTGAAAAGAAAGACAAAAAGTCTGCAACAGGAAGTTTTGGAGCATGCAATGGCAGCAACTGCTCTTAAAAACCAGCAGTTGCTACTTGCAGAAATGGAAAAAGGGACAAAGGGTGGAGGCTGGGAATACGATGTGGCAAAAAAAGAATTTACATGGACAAATGGCGTTTATGCAATCTATGGCATATCGCCGTCAGAATATAATATAAAGGGAAAAATTAAATATGGTCCGGCCAGACTATATCACCCGGAAGACCAGAAAATTCTTGACATGGCCTTCCAACATGCTTTAAATGAGGGTAAGTCCTATGATCTTACATTAAGGCTGAACTCCTTTGACGGTAAATTCAAATGGGTGAGGACTGCCGGTAATTCTGTGTTGAGGGAGGGACAGGTTGTCAGGATTATTGGCAATATTATTGATATCACAGAACAAAAAGAGACCGAGGCAGATCTGAGAAAACTAAAAGACGATCTTGACAAATTAGTAGAAGAGCGTACCCGAGAGCTAAACGAGAAGGTCCGGAAACTAGCCAAGAGTCAGAAAGCTATGCTATATATGGTTGAGGATCTCAACGCTGTATCTGCAGAACTTAAGCTAGAGCATCAAAAGATGGAGGCTGCAAACCGAGAGCTCGAGGCTTTCAGTTATTCGGTATCACATGACCTCCGCGCCCCTCTGAGAGCTTTGGCCGGTTTTGCAAGAATATTGCAGGAAGACTACTCTAAATCGCTTGATAACGAGGGCAATCGTATTTTGGAGGTAATTGTAGACAATGCCAAAAAAATGGGCACACTAATAGATGATTTGCTCTCATTTTCACGACTCAGCCGACAGGAGATAAAGCTTTCATTGATTGACATGCATGGTCTGGCAAAATCGGTTTTTGACGAGTTAGTAACAGAAGCCGATAAAGAAAAGATTGAATTTACGTTACATGAATTGCCCGAAGCTATGGGCGACCCTGCAATTGTGAGACAAGTATGGATCAACCTTATTGGTAATGCCATTAAGTTCACATCCACAAAACCTATACGTATTATTGAAGTTGGATTTTTTCCACGAGAAAACGAGATTGTCTATTTTGTAAAAGACAATGGTGTTGGTTTCGATATGGCCTACAGAAACAAATTGTTCGGCGTTTTTCAACGTCTCCACAATGTTAAGGAATTTGATGGCACGGGGGTTGGTCTTGCAATAGTTCAACGGATAATTCTCCGTCTTAACGGGCAAGTGTGGGCCGAGGGAAAAGTCAACAAGGGGGCAGAATTTTATTTTACGTTGGGGAAGTAGGCAATAGGCAATGGGCAATGGGCAATAGGCATTAGGCAATAGGCAACAGGGGTTGGGATTGGGCAACAGGCAATAGGCATTAGGCAACAGAGTTTGGTATTTTGTAGTGAATAGATAATATTAATAGATATATAGTTTTGATTATTTGTGCGTTATACCTCCGCGAATATTTTTCGGGTTGCTTCCGCAACCCGCCCATTGCCCATTGCCCATTGCCTATTGCCCATTGCCCATTGCCCATTGCCTAATGCCCATTGCCTAATGCCCATTAATGCCTAAAAAAATGAATACAACCAATTTAGTGGAAATTCTTTTGATCGAAGACAATCCAAACGATGTAGAGCTCACACTGCGGGCTCTTAGAAAGAACAATCTTGCAAACAACATTCATGTTGTAAACGATGGAGCGGAAGCGCTCGACTACTTTTTTGCTACCGGCAAATATCATGACAGAGATATTAGCTTAACCCCCAAATTGGTAATTCTAGATCTCAAGCTCCCAAAAATTGATGGTATTGAGATTCTGCGCATTATTAAAAATGATGCCAGGACCAAGAGTATTCCGGTAGTTGTTCTGACATCATCAAAAGAGGAGAGCGATATTATTGCCAGTTACAAGATGGGTGCCAACAGTTTTATTGTTAAACCGGTAGATTTTGATAAATTTATTGTCACAGTGAGAGAGCTGGGTATGTACTGGCTGTTGCTTAACGAACCCCCGAGGTAATTTGTTAATGTGCTAATTTGCTAATGTGCTAATGTGCTAATTACTAAATACTCCTACTATTGCCTAATGCCTAATGCCTATTGCCCAATGCCCAATGCCTATTGCCCAATGCCTATTGCCTAAAATACCTAACATGCCTATATCCCAAAAATTAAAAATCCTCATGGTGGAGGATTTACAGACTGACGCTGAGCTAATTAAGCGAGAAATCACCAGAAGCGGTATCCGGTTTACAAGTCGGATAGTAGAGACCAAGGAAGATTATTTGAATGCTTTACAAGAGTTCGATCCGGATATAATTCTTTCCGATTTCTCTTTGCCAACTTTTGATGGCATGCAGGCAATTTTACTCCAACAAGAATTGGCCAACCATGTACCGTTCATACTTGTCACTGGTTCGATCAATGAAGAGACAGCTGTTGAAGTAATGAAGGCCGGTGCCGATGATTATGTGATTAAAGAACATCTTACACGTCTGGGGGCAGCTATAAGGGCGGCGATCCAAAAGAAGGAGATAATTCGCCTTAGAATTGAGGCAGATGAAAAGCTCAGGGTTTTTTCACGCGCAATTGAGCAAAGCCCTTCATCAATCATAATTACTGACGCAGAAGGTAAAATTCAATTTGTCAATGCAAAATTTACAAATTTCATGCAATATTCCCTTGATGAGGTTAAGGGAAAGACACCTCGTATTTTAAACCCCGGTCATGCCAGCAAAGAGGAGTTCGAAGGGATGTGGGAAACAATTAAAAACCGAAATACATGGCATGGTGAGTTCAATAATCGCAAAAAGGACGGGACTAAATTCTGGGAGAATGTAATCATTTCACCTTTGCTTTTCCATTCAGGTAATATCAGCAATTTCATTCTGATAATGGAAGACATTACAGAGAAGAAAAAAATGATTGACGATCTGGTGATAGCCAAGGAGAAGGCAGAGGAGAATGACCGGCTTAAAACAGCTTTTCTCCATAACATCTCTCATGAAATTCGCACTCCAATGAATGCAATTGTGGGGTTTTGTGACCTTCTTAATGACCCCGAACTTAAACCAGATGAATACAAGCATTATACAGAAATTATCACTCAAAGCAGTCATCAGCTGCTTTCTATTATTACCGATATTGTCAACCTTTCGACTATCGAGGCCGGACAAGAGAGAATCATGGCTAATAACTTAAACGTAAACTCAATCTGCAGTTATGTGTATGAGCAATTCATCCTTAAAGTAGAACATAAGGGTATTGAAATAAGTTACAATACATCTTTGCCTGATAATGAGGCTACCATAATTTCAGACGAAACAAAACTTACACAGGTTCTAACAAACCTTTTAAGCAATGCTGTCAAATTTACCAACCTCGGCTCAATAGAATTTGGTTATTTGTTCAAAAACGACACCCTTGAATTTTATGTCACGGATAGCGGAATTGGAATACCTGAAGAAAAACACGATGAGATTTTTAAACGTTTCTATCAGATTGACCGGTCGGAAAACCGCCAATATGGGGGTTCGGGATTAGGCCTGTCAATTTCAAAAACATATATCGAACTGTTAGGGGGAAAGATATGGCTCACGTCGGAAGCAGGCAAAGGGACTACATTTTATTTTAACATTCCGTATAATAGGCAATAGGCATTAGGCAATAGGCATTAGGCATTGGGCAATTGAATTATATTACTATTTTTGCCCCCCATTAGCACATTAGCAAATTAGCACATTAACCCATTAACATGACCTACGGAACAATACTCTGGACAGGAATCTTAGCAGCGGTCGCAACATTTCTCATTATCCCGGAAACACACCACATTTTTGTGTCAGCAACAAATGCACATCCCTACCTTATGGGGTTCGTGAAATTCGCAATTCTCTCAATCATGGGGGAATACTTAGCCAATAGGCTGGTTCATAAAAAATGGGTAATGGTAAATGGAGTGTTTGTTAAGATGATGATTTGGGGAATCCTGGGAGTAATGATTGTCCTTATGTTCTCTATTCTCTCTCAAGGAGTTCAGGGAGCCATAGGTAAAGGGGTGCTTCATGTGGGTGACACATGGGCATCGCCGGTTATTCGGGCATTTTACATATCGGCAATAATGAACCTGACCTTTGCACCAGTATTTATGGCAACCCATCGCATAACAGATACTTACATAGATGCATATACTGCCGGCAAAAGAATGTCGGTGCAAAATGTTATCTCCTCTGTAGAGTGGCCAGGTTTTATGAGTTTTGTAATTGGAAAAACAATTCCATTTTTCTGGATACCGGCACATACAATCACCTTCCTCCTACCCGACGAATACAAAGTGATTTTTGCGGCCTCTCTTTCAATAGTTCTTGGATTGATCCTCTCTTACGCAAAGCTCCAGAAAACAGTTTGACGTGCTTTTCCAGCAACTTTTTGATTATTTTATGCCTGCAAATTTGTGTATCTTTAACTGATTAAAAATATTGCAAAATTTATGGGAAATCTAGACTATGGCGTAATAGGAAATTGTCAGACTGCTGCACTAATTTCCAAATATGGGAGCATAGACTGGCTCTGCTTTCCGGAGTTTGATTCGCCATCATTATTTGCTAAAATACTAGATAATGAGAAAGGTGGCTCCTTCGGATTTGAAGTTGCAGACGATTATTCTGTCAATCAATCCTATTTCAGGGACACAAACATTTTGAATACTAAATTTATATCGAATGAGGGGTCTTTTGAAATATTCGACTTTATGCCAAGATACAAAACCGGCAAAGGTGATGATTATTACTTACCGGCAGAAGTGTACCGATATGTGAGATATTTAAGTGGCAATCCTAAGTTCCGAGTCATCTACGAACCTGCATTCAACTACGCAAGAGAATCTGCCGTACACACAGTAACAAATGATTATATAAGAACCAGCTCCAATATATCTAATAAGAACTCCGTCTATCTCTACTCAAGCATTAATCTCGACAGTATTATAAAGAAAAAGATAATAACTCTTAAAAATGATCAGTTTTTACTGCTTTCCTATAACCAGAAACTCATCCCTACTGACATTGAAAGGGTTTATCTGGAATATTCCAGAACCAAAGTATACTGGCTTAACTGGGTTAATCGTTCAAAAAAATATGACAAATATAACAAAGAGTTGACCAGAAGTCTGTTGATCCTTAAGTTGATGTCATTCGAGCCAACAGGTGCAGTATTGGCGGCCCTTACAACCAGTATTCCGGAATCCCTGGGAGATGTAAGGAACTGGGACTACAGGTTTTGCTGGCTAAGAGATGCCTCAATGCTAATTGAAACGCTTATTGCAATGGGACATCAGGGTGCTGCAAAAGGGTTTATTTTTTTTATAAAGAGGATACTGAAAAGCAAGGGCGACACATTTCAGATTATGTACGGTATAAACGGAGAGAGAACTCTCACTGAAGAAGAGTTACCTCATCTTGAAGGATTTCTTGGAAACCGACCTGTCAGAATTGGAAACGGAGCATATAATCAGAAACAAAATGACTCCTTAGGGTATTTAATGGATGTTATATATCAGTATTACATATACTTCCCCGGCACTCTGGACGAGATTGAAGATATGTGGGAGATTGTTAAAAACATCTCCCTCACAGTATGCGCTGAGTGGCATAACCCCGACATGGGAATATGGGAGTTCCGTACAAGGGAACAGCATCTGGTTTTTTCAAAGGTGATGTGCTGGGTAACTTTGGACAGGGCTTCAAAAATTGCTCACTTTCTTGATAAACCTGAGTTTGCAAAAGAGTGGACAAAAATTGCAGGCGAAATACACAAGAACGTTTTAGAGAGAGGATGGAAAGAGGATATGCAGTGTTTCTCGCAGTCTTATGACAATAACGAATATGACTCATCGATTCTCTTAATGGAGGCTTACGGTTTTCTACATGCCGATGACGAAAAATACATTAAATCCGTCAGATCACTTAAGGCCAACCTCCTTCACAACGGGCTGATGTACAGATATAATAACGAGGACGATTTCGGAAATCCAAAGTCGGCTTTTACAATATGCTCCTTTTGGTTAATCAGGGCTCTCTATGTTATTGGAGAGAAGAAAGAGGCACAGACACTTTTTGAAGAACTATTAAGCCATTCAAATCATGTTGGCCTTTTTAGTGAAGATCTTGATTTTGAGACAAAAGAACAACTAGGCAACTTCCCTCAGGCATATTCCCACCTTGCACTTATAAATACGGTTAAACTCTTTTCTTCGGAAATCAAACGTTCAAAGTTCCTGAGACCTTAAACATGCAAACTGAATATTTTGTATAAAAAACTAGTACTATGAGATTAAACCTTGCACTTATACTTTCAATTATTCTTGCTGTTGGCTTGGTAGCTTTTAGTTTTACTTTTTATCAGATTTCATCTGAAAGAACCAAATTAAACAGTGAACTTGAAATACGATCCGCCCGGATTGCTGAAGAACTATTTCAAGATACTACATTTTTTTATGGACAAATAAATCAGAAGAATATTGAACATTTTGCACGCAGCATCAACAACAAATATAATTTATTGGACATTGCAATTTATTATAACAATGACAGTATCATAAGTTATAATTCCTCACAAAATTTAATAGACCATTCTCTGGATTACATTTCCCAATCAATAGCCGCAGACACTACTCTCGGAACTTTTATTACGGTAGAAGGGAAAAACATATACCAATATATAAAGCCAATAAACAAGGAAAATGTTTCAACCACTGCTATTGTTTTCTATTCGGATGCCAAATACATAGACAATATAATTAGCAGCATTTGGTTTCGCAATTTTATGCGCTGGTTTCTGCAAGCTTTATTGGTTTCATTTATTACGGTTCTGGTAATACGATGGGGAATTTTCAACCCTATAAATAAAATTGTTGAATGGGTAAAAGCAGCCCGCATCGGAAACATAGAGAAGTTAAAGGAACCCTCGCCTGCAAAATTTCTCGCCCCATTATACAAAGAAATAGTTCACATAGCAAAAGAAATGAATGAAGCAAAAGCTACTGCCGAAGAAGAAGCACTCCTAAGAACAAGCGGAGAAGCAATCTGGACACCCGAACGGCTGAAAGCAGAAATAAAAAATCTTTTGCAGAACAAAAAAATGATTGTCGTTTCCAACCGTGAGCCTTACATGCACATTCACGAAGGGAAAGAAATTAAATGTATTGTTCCCGCAAGTGGAATGATTACAGCAATGGAACCTATACTAAAAGCGTGTGGCGGAATATGGATCGCATCAGGAACTGGAGACGCAGATAAAGAAACAGTTGATAAGGACGATAAAATACAAGTTCCTCCCCATGATCCAAAATATGTTTTAAAAAGATTATGGCAAACAAAAGAAGAAGAAAATCATTTCTATTATGGATTTTCAAATGAAGGATTGTGGCCTCTGTGTCATATAGCACATACACGACCCACATTCAGAAAAGAGGACTGGCTTTTTTACAAAAAGGTGAATGACGATTTTGCCAAAGCCGTTTTGGAAGAAACAGCAGATGAAGAACAACCTTTTATTTTAATTCAGGATTACCACTTTGCTCTACTACCCGAGCTTATAAAAAAAGAAAAACCCAATGCAAAAGTCGCAATCTTTTGGCACATTCCCTGGCCTAATCCCGAATCATTCGGGATATGTCCTTGGCAAAGAGAAATATTGCGGGGAATGTTGGGTGCGGATTTAATCGGGTTTCATACACAATATCATTGCAACCATTTTCTTGAAACAGTAAATAATGCTCTTGAATCACAAGTATCATGGGAGGATTTTTCAGTAAGAATTGGAGGACAAACAACTTATGTCAAACCCTTTCCTATCAGTATCGCATTTACCTTAAAGGACTACAAATATAATTTGCCGAAAATAAAACTATCAAAACTGCTGAATGAACAGGGAATAACTGCACAGTATATGGGCATAGGTGTTGACCGGATTGATTATACAAAAGGAATTGTAGAGAAATTTCTTGCCATTGAACGCTTTTTGGAAAAGAATCCATCATACATTGGAAAATTTACTTTTGTTCAGATAGGAGCACCAAGCCGAACTTTGCTGAAAAGTTATTCAGACACGGAGAACGCAGTTGAAAAGGAAGCAGAACGAATTAACTTGCGTTTCAAATCAAAAAACTGGAAAGCAATACTCTTGTTAAAGCGACATCACAGCCAATCGGAAATAACACCTTATTATTCTTCGGCTGATTTATGTATGGTTACATCGCTTCATGATGGAATGAACCTTGTAGCTAAAGAATTTGTGGCTTCTCGAAATCAGAATGACGGGGCACTTATTCTAAGTCGTTTTGCAGGAGCATCACAGGAACTTCATGGAGCAATCATTGTCAATCCCTATGACATAGAAAAAACGGCAGATGCCATAAAGTTGGCATTGGAAATGACTACTGAAGAACAAGAGCAGCGAATGAAACTAATGCGACAGGTAATCGTAAGAAACAATATTTATTCATGGGCAGCAACTTTATTAAAAGCAATGACAACCATTCAAAATTAATCATCTGAAATCAAACGCTCAAAGTTCCTGAGGCCATACTCAGGCGCCTTATAAAAGGCCTTGTATCAGATTGCTTAAGCAAGTTATAATCGGCTGCATCTGAGAGGTTACCTATTTTTATTGATATGGAATTTTCAGGCAAAGCATTAAACATATCTTCATCTGTAGTGTCGTCACCAATTGCCATAATAAAATCGTATTGCCGGATTTTCAATAATCGTTGAACCTCCGATCCTTTTGTGCAGTCGGGATACTTTACCTCAATAATCTTGTTTCCCTTAACTATGTGAAGATTATTTCTTGTACATGGTGCTATCAATGCATTAATAAGCTGCTGTGATCTTATTGATGCAAGCCAGGGGTCAACTTTTCTGTAATGCCATACTATTGCTGTCTCCTTAGTTTCCATAGCAGATCTGGGCGTTTTATCTGTTACTTTTTGAAATATTGCCAGAATATCGTCGTTCCAGACATCCTTATGAACATTTTCCTTCCAGGTTCCATTATCTCTGTAAAATGCTCCATGTTCAGCTGCCAGACCAATGTTAAGATTCCCGAACCATGTTTCCATAGTCTTATGATCTCTTCCACTAATTATTACAACATCATTTTTCTTGTCGGCCGACAAATCTGATAATAGGTTTATCAGCCCTTCATCTGGAGACGCATCTTCTGGCCTTGGCTTAAATCCGACAAGTGTACCATCATAATCTAGTAATATAAGCCTGTTGTTTGCTTTGTCATATCTCTTTTTAATAATTGATTCCCGCTCCGAATCAACCAATTTCTTACTAAGCTCATTGTTTTTTATCTTGATTTCCTTTAACTCCTGTATAAAGTCATCTGCCCATTTATTAACTGTTTGCTTAGACAAGGTAGCCTGCATTCTTTTTATTCCATTTACCTGTTCCTCCACAGGCATCTCCAACGCTTTAAGAATTGCATTTTCAATTTCGCGTGATTCGTTTGGATTTATGATGATTGCATCCATCAGTTCAATTGATGCTCCCGCCATTTCACTTAAAACAAGAACCCCGGGAGTATCTCTTTTTGCTGCAACGTATTCTTTTGCAACAAGGTTCATTCCGTCTCTTAGTGGAGTGACAAGTGCCACATCTGCTGTATAATACATTGCAACTAGCTCTTCAAAAGAAAAGCTTTGGTAAAAATAGCTGATTGGTATCCAGTCAATTTTTGAAAACTGTCCATTAATAGCCCCTATTGCTTCGTCAATTTTTGTCTTGAGAGTAGCATAACTCTCAACATTATCACGTGATGGAACAATTACCATAGAAAGAGTAACCTTGCCCTGATATTGAGGATTATTTTTCAAAAAATCGCTAAAAGCCTTTAATCTATTAAGTATCCCTTTGCTGTAGTCTAGCCGGTCCACCGACAATATCAGTTTTTTTCCGTTATAACTCGACTTTAATTGAGAGACGTTTTTCTTTACCTCTGATTCAAGAAATGCATCATTAAACTTTTTATAGTTTATCCCCATTGGAAAGGTATCTACATGAACCACTCTGTCATCATACCATACTTCGTCCAGGTTATAATTAAGATCCAATACTCTTTCACTGGCACTAATAAAGTGTCTCATATATTCATGCGTGTGAAAACCTATCAGGTCACAACCAAGCAGACCTTTTAAAATTTCTTCTCTCTCTGGCAACACTCTAAAGAGCTCATATGATGGAAATGGAATATGATGAAAATACCCAATATTCACACCTGCCATCTTATCTTTTATCATTTTTGGCAACAGCATAAGATGATAGTCCTGAACCCAGACAATGTCGTCATCCTTTATTATTTCCAATACCTTGTTACAGAAAAGTGCGTTGACCTCCTGATATGCGGACCAGTGATCATTATCGTGCTTTACGTATACATAAAAATAATGGCAAAGCGGCCAAAGTTTACTGTTGCAATATCCTTCGTAGAATTCCCTGATCTGTTTTTTTGTAAGAAATACCGGATAGTAATTGTGCTCCTTAAGCTCTTTTGATATGTACTGTTTGTCCTCTTCGTATTTAACATCTACTCCAGGCCATCCTATCCATATCATTTCCATTGGTATGTCAAGAGAATTGAGCCCTGTTGCAACTCCACCTTCACTTTTGGAAAAAGTGTACTTATTGTTGTTTCTTTGGGCCTTAACGGGAAGTCGGTTTGAAATAATAACGAGTCTCATAATAGATCGAATCAGAGGTATTATTGCAATATACAAAAAAAATACCTTAGTGTCACATTGAAGTAGTTTTCAGGGATCCATCGCTTTATGAATGAGCGCTATAGCCTGTCATCCACAATAGAATAGATCTTGTTCGCACTTATAGCCTATTGCCTATTGCCCAATGCCCATTGCCTATTGCCCATTGCCCAATGCCAATTGCCTATTGCCCATTGCCTAATGCCTATTGCCTATTGCCTATTGCCTCCTCCACCAGATATTTGAATATACCCAGAAATGTATCAATGTCGTTTGCTGTAAATACCTCCGGATGGAACTGCACTCCAAATACCTTGGAGCTTCCTATCTTTTCAATCGCTTCTACTATACCGTCTTTCGAGCGGGCAGTTACCTTGAAGCCCGGGGCCACAAATTTAACCGCCTGATGATGAAATGAATTGGTGGCAACACTGTCCAGACCAATCTGCTTGTACAGTAATGAACCGGTTTCAATCATCACAGAATGTGTTCCGTAATATCCAGGAGCTTTCTGCATGTGCTTTACATAAGTTCCTTTCACCTGCGAAGGAATATCCTGATAAAGACTGCCTCCGAATGCCACGTTCATCAGTTGTTCTCCCCTGCAGATACCGAGTACAGGAAGTCCTTTGGCCACTGCCATTCTTATAAGAGTGATGTCGAAAAGGTCGCGTTCAGGAATAACTTCTCCCAGAGCCGGATGTGGCTCCTCTCCAAACCATTTTAGCGGATCTATATCCTCTCCACCTGTCATGATAACAGCATCCACTGTCTCCAGCATCCTTGCTATCAGTTGAGGATCGTCAGTAACAGGAAGCACAACAGGAACGCCACCTGCCCTCATGACAGATTTTACATAGTTTAACGGAGCAGATGTGGCAATGCCACCTCCCCAGGTAGATGAAATGCCGATAATCGGTTTTTTAGAACTCTTCTGTGGCTGCGCAAACGTTACTACGGTTACAAGGAGTATCATAATTAGAGTAAGAAATTTTTTCATTGTTCAGTTCTTTGATGTTTATGCAAATATAACCTAAACTATTTATTATTACTGTAGTTTTTTCTGTATTCAGAAGGTGTCATATGTTTATATTTTGAAAAAATCTTTGACATATTCTGATTAGATTTAAAACCACTTGCAACTGCTATGTTTTCTATTGATTTATCGGAACAGATTAGCAGATTGCATATATTTTCTATCCTCATTGTCTGTATATAGTTGTATATTGAAGAGCCTGTATTCAATTTGAATCTTTTTTCCAGAACCCTTCTTGATAAGGGTACCTTTTTTAACAACATCTCAACATTTATCTTTTTACAGAAATTTACCTCTATATATTCAACCACATTCAATATATACTTATCTCTTATATTGAATTTTTCTGTAGACTCCCTCTTTACAATCTGTAGTGCCTTTACAATAATGTCAGATGGTTGGGATATCTCTTTTTTTATAAGTTGAGATATAGTTCTGGCTGCAAGGTATCCTCCATATTCAACATCAAGGTTTATAGAAGAGAGCGGAGGATTGGAAATATTACAAAACAGATTATCATTATCTACACCCAACAATGAAATTTCATTTGGTATCGAAATGTCGTGGATTTTACACGTTTCAGAAATATACAACGCATATTGATCGTCACAAGCAAATATTGCCACAGGTTTAGGCAATGACTTGAGCCATTTTGCAAGCATGTCTAAGTTGTATGCCCTCCGCTCTTTTACGCCACCTTTCTCTAAATATTCAAAAAAATTATAATTACCCTCTGTAATTCTTTCCTTAAAACCTTGATAACGCTCACGAGACCAGATTGTAGCAACAACGCCATAAAAGGCAAAATTCTTGAAGCCCCTTTTAATAAAAAAATCTGCAGCCATATAACCAGTACCAATGTAATCTCCTGTCAGGTTAATTACATTATTGAGCCGGTCATAATAGTTTTGAATGATTATTGGTATGTTGAGTTTTAAAAAAAGAGATAAATCAAGATCCTGAAGCTGGACTATTATTGCATCTGCCTTCCACTTCCTTGCCCATCCTGCTACGTATTTATCACCATATTCTGCTCTGTAAAATAATGGCATCCTGTAAAAGCTCAACTCCTCAATTTCATGAGAATATCTTACAATTCCTTTTAGTAAACTACGACTGTATGCACTTGTAAAATCTGTTAGTATTAGTATTTTAATCATAATTCTTACAATTTGTAACTATCTTTATCAACTTAACGCAAATGTAGGATTTAAATTCGCATATAGACAAATCTTATGGGGGTTTTTTTCCTTATTTTGTTAAAAAATTAATAACCTTTAACTAAGACTTAATGTAATGAATTATTTTAATCTAAACAAACAGAAACTGCTGATCAGTTTTTGTATTTGCATTATTTTCTCAATCAGCCAGGCGTTTACAAACAGTGCCGTAGCACAGACGTCTCAGAATGTTACTGTTTCCGGTATAGTGACAGATGAAAATAATGTGCCTGTAATGGGCGTGAATGTTGTTGCCATTGGAGAAAAGAAAGCATGTATAACTGATTCAAAAGGATTCTTCACAATTCAGGTTGCAAAGAATAGGATACTTGCTTTTTCTTGTCTGGGCTATAAAACCAAGGAACTATCTGTCACAGAATTAAGTAGCGGAAAAGTTATCCTTCAGGAAGATGCAAGTTTACTTGACGAACTGGTTGTTGTTGGTTACGGCACAAAAAGAAAGCGTGACCTTACCGGTTCTATTGCATCTATAAACAGCAAAGAGCTGGAAAATTCTCCAATAAAAGATGTAATGACTGCGATGCAGGGAAAAGTTGCCGGTGTACAGATCCTATCCAGTGACGGAGCTCCAGGTTCCAGCATACAGATTCGTGTCCGTGGAGCCTCTTCACTTAATTCAGGAAATACCCCTCTTTATGTAGTAGACGGTATTCCAATAGAAACTACAACAACATCACTACTAAATGTAGATGACGAACATGGCCTAAGCCCGCTGGCATTTCTAAGTCCCGGCGACATTGAGTCCATAGAGGTTCTCAAAGATGCTGCTTCTTCTTCTATATATGGTTCAAGAGCTGCCAACGGAGTAGTATTAATCACTACCAAAAGAGGGAAAGAGGGAAGAGCCAAGATAAGTGTCAATACCTCGTATGGGGTCAGTAACATAACAAGAAGACTCAGTGTCCTTAATTCCAAACAATGGAGAGAGTTTATCATTGAGGGCTATCGCAACTATGATACACATATGGGACTTACAAAAGAGACCGCAATAAGTAACACTGTTGTAGACTCACTGTGTCCTTTGAATGCCGGTGACGAAGACTGGCAGTCACTAATGTACAATGCTGCATATGAGAAGCAGTTCGGTATAAATATAGCAGGTGGTACCAAAAACATGAGATACTCTTTAAGCACCTCATATCTTGATCAGGAAGGTATTATCAGGAATTCAAAATATAAGAGATTCACTAGCCGTGCCAACACAGAGTACGATGCCACCGATTATATTAAAGTAGGTACCAATGTATCATATACACGTAGTACAAATGACCGTATATCGGCCGGAGGTATGGGAAACCGGTCTATGGTTGTCGCCCTCCTGACCAGACCACCTACATATGCACTATCCTATCCAGATGGTTCATACTTAGGATACCTGAACGGAAAAAGGAATCCTATAGCTCTGGCAGAAGAATGTTTGCATCTTAACACTTCTAACAGGGTTAATGCCAATGAGTATATAGAAATCAGTTTCACAGACTGGCTAAAATTCAAGTCTAGTCTGAGTATCGATTTCGAGGCAATGAAAGAGGATGAGTTTTTCCCAACAACAGTAGATTACAGGGTTGGTTACAATACCGGAGCCGTGAGGGTAGCAGAATATTTTACATGGGCAAATGAAAATTATTTTACTTACAACCAATCATTTGGCAACCATCACGTTGGAGGTCTTCTTGGATTTAGCCAGCAAGAATGGAAAACAGATGTAACAGGATTGAACGGGTTGACCTTTGCAAGTGATGACATAAGAACTCTGAATGGTGCCGGAACAATTTCCGGGCAGGAGGTAAACGTTGCCTATGGTCATGCTCTCGCTTCTTTCTTTGGAAGATTTAGTTATGACTATAAAGGTAAATATTTGTTTGAAGCGAATTTAAGGGCCGATGGTTCGTCAAGATTCGGGAAAAACAATAAATTTGGTTACTTCCCTTCAGCTTCGGCTGCATGGCGTTTTTCAGACGAAAAGTGGTTTAAGCCATTCAAGTTTGTAAATGATGCAAAGTTAAGGTTGAGTATTGGACAAACAGGAAATGAGGCAATAGACAACTACACTTCGCAGGGAACTTTCCTTACCGGCAAGAACTACCTTACGAATCCAGGAGTGGCACCTTATCAGATGCCTAATGCAGATCTGTCATGGGAAACAACTACACAGTATAACCTGGGTCTTGATCTGTCGTTCTTCTATGGAAGACTGGATTTCATATTTGATGCTTACATTAAAAACACTTCGGACCTTCTTTATGATGTTCCTATGCCAAATACTACAGGTTTTGCATCTGTAATTAACAATGTTGGTGAAATACAGAACAAGGGTCTTGAATTCTCTGTCAACACTAAGAATTTTGTCAAAGAGTTTAAATGGTCGACAAATTTCAACATAAGCTTCAACTCAAACAAAGTATTAAGCTTACCTAAAAATGTGTTGGTTAACGGATATATCCAAAATGGTTCTTTCCATATACTAAAAGAGGGAGAACCTGTAGGAACATTCTTCGGATATAAGTATAAAGGAATATATGCTTATGATACAGACAATGCAAATCAGTTAAAACATCTGACCTCAACCGGCAAGGTGTTCAAAGGAGGAGATGTGATATGGGAAGATATAGACAAAAATGGCTATATAGACCAGAATGACAGAACAATTATTGGAAACGCCCAACCTTTGTTCACAGGTGGTTTGACAAACGAATTTTCTTACAAGAATTTCTCGCTTAATCTGTTTTTACAATTCTGCTATGGAAACGATATCTACAACAATGTCGACTACTACAGAAATTCCATTTTCTCCTATAACAATGTCAGCACAGAGTTCTATTATAATGCCTGGAGAAAACAGGGAGACATAACAGAATATCCTAAAGTTGTAAGGAACGACCCAATGCAAAATGAGGCAAGGGTTCAAAGCCGATGGGTAGAAGACGGATCATATCTTAAGGTAAAGACATTAACATTTGCCTACGATTTTCCACGTAAAATGATTGAGAAAATTAAGTTGCAAAATTTAAGGCTTTATGTATCGGGAAGTAATTTACTAACTTTTACCAACTACAGTGGCTACGATCCCGATGTTAATACTCTCTCTTCCAGTTTGAGACAAGGGGTTGATTATGGCTCGTATCCTCAAAGCAGGACATTCATGTTTGGTTTAAATATTGGCTTCTAAAATATTGTGAAAAATGAAAAAAATAAATTATAACATATTTATCTTGGGATTGGCACTGTTAAGCCTCTCCTCATGTGTTAATTCTTTGCTGGACAAGAAACCAATTAGTAGTTTTTCTGCCGAAAGTTTCTACAAGAACCAGGATCAGGCAAAGGCCGGGGTATACGGAATATACAATAGCTTACAATCTACAATGCACACCAATTTCTCGTTCTGGGGAGAGGGACGTGCAGATAATGTCAAAACAAAACATGCCGGTGAGCCTACGTTTTTACTTAACAACACACTTACAGCATCAATTTCATCTGCCGACTGGACCAATCTTTACACAACAATCAGCAGGGCAAACTATGCAATTAAGAATATCCCCGGGGTATTTTCAGAAGGTGATGCTACCGGAAATCAACTTGTCGGACAGGCTAAGGCAATTAGGGCCCTTTCATATTTTTATCTTGTAAGAATCTGGGGAGACGTTCCACTAATACTTGAACCATACACACAAGCAGGTCAGGATATTTTTGTTTCCCGCACCAATTCAGAGCTGGTTCTGGACCAGGTTGAAGCAGATTTGAAGTTTGCTGTAGTTAATTGTGTTGAGAAATTCAATAGTACTAATGACAGGATAATGTTCAACAAAGGGAGTGCAAATGCGCTTCTTGTTCAGGTTTATATGTGGAGGAAAAAGTATACCGAAGCCATAGCAGCTGCAGATCTGGTTATTTCAAATCCATTATATTCACTTGCAGTAGATATGGTTGCATGGGGAAAGATGTTCTCCGACAGTTATTCTAATGAGAGTATATTCGAAGTTGGCTATAATGAAACTCAGACAAACGGGCTACGTGTTTTATATGCAATCGGGTCCGATTCTCACTATACCCCATCTCTAAACTTCATGGCCTCATTTGAGGCAGGAGACTTAAGACGTGCGTATATATACGATGTTACACAGGCAGACCCAAAAGCAATATGGAAATATTTGGGAAAGGGAGTCAGTGACCAGATAGCAACTACATCAAAACAGAACATCATCCTAATCAGGCTTGCCGATATCATGATGCTCAAAGCCGAAGCGCTTAACAAAATGGGAGGAACCACAAATGTCACAAATGCTCTTAAGCTACTGGAACCAATCAGAAAGAGAGCCGGTATTACGCCAAACCTTCTGACAGAAGCTCAGGCAATATCTATGTACGGTTCTGTAGAGAATGCAATATTACACGAGCGTTCTATTGAACTCTGCTACGAAGGACACCGTTGGTTTGACCTGGTAAGAACCGGAAAGGCAATTTCAACAATGGGGCCTATAAACGGATTGAGTAATGCTAAAAACCTTATATGGCCTATAAGTACCACAACTATAGACAAGAACCCAAATATTACACAAAACGAGTTTTACAGGTAATAAATACAGGCAGATGAAAAAACTTAACATATTTAACACAATGAGAGAAAAATCTATAGTATTTGTTATTATAGCCCTCTCCCTCGGGTCATGTATACAAAGCAACTTCGACTACGAGTCTTCTACAACCTCAGAAACAGGAAAGTTCAAAGGAACGGCTCTTGAGTTTATAAATACAGCCAAAGCAATTGACTCATTATCGTTAATGAAAGAGGCAATCACTTTAACGGGTTTGCAAACTCTATACAGCCAGGCTGGCCCCAGAACATTCATTATACCAAGAAATCCAGGTATACGGGCATACCTTAAGACAAATGGATTTGCATCGCTGGCAGCTATGCCCGTTGCTACTTTAACCGAAGTGCTCAAATACCATATAGTAAAAGCATCGTATTATACACAGGATGTTCAGTTTATGGCTAGTGACAAACCAATAATGTACCAGACAGAGGGAATCAATCCACTCTATTTTTCACATAACAGTGGTTTTCAGGTTATTGTAAACCAGGGAACAAAGAAATCTTTTACAATTTATGTTTCAAACATAAGACCAACGAATGGCATTATACACATTTCATCGGATGTTGTGTATTACTTGCCTTGATAAAGCCCCAAATCAGGGAGCCATTTGGTTCCCTGATTATTTTTATTTATAAATTTGATCTATGTATTCTATCGCTTATTCTTATAAGAAGCTGATTGTATTTATTGGCTTCATTCTGTTCACTTGCTCCCTCTTTTCTCAAAAGGGCAACTTTCCCTTTTATGATTTTGCGGGAATTTATAATTTTGGAGACATTATTCCTAAGGATCAGGGAGGCAAGTTTGTTCAGGTAGAGTTATTGAATACAGAAAACGATGCTATAATAGTTCATAAAATCCGTAATGGATTGTTATATGAAAAATTTGGCAATCCCATTAACTGGGAGATGTATGAAAAAACAGAACTCGAGACAAGTGTCTGGATAAACCGGCTCTATTTTCTCCCCTCTTTTGCAAGAATGTACTATATAACCAAAGACAAATCATATCTGACCGATATGATGGGCATTCTTAATACATGGATCAAGGATAATCCAAGAGTTCCCGGGTCGGAGAAGAGGACTTTCAACTGGAGGGACATGCAGGTTGCCTGGAGAAGCATTCATCTGTCGTGGTGCTACTATCTTGCAAAAGATGGATTATCGTCTGAAGACAAAGCCACAATAGAGAACATTCAAAAGGAGCATGCTGCTGTTTTGCTCTCATGGTTTGCCCGGCAACCGCTCAACGATTTTAACCATCAATCTCATGGTGCTTTGGCAATGCTTTACCTTTCGTGCCTTTTCCCGGAAATAGATAAAGAAGGAGAACTTGAGAGTAATGCCATAAGGATACTCACACATCATATGATTTCAGCCCATTATAAAGACGGAGGCAACATGGAGCAGATGTTTGGTTATTACCCTTTCCAGACAGCTATTTTCAGAGATATGCTCCTTCTTTGCACAGCAAACAACATAGAGTATCCATCGGAGCTGGTTCCTCTGCTTCACAAGATGCTGACATACATGTCTGATTTTGCTCAGCCAGATGAAACCATGCCTCCAGTTAATGACTCATATGAAATGACAATTATACCATCTGTTGATATTCTGAATTCTGTTTTAAAAACAAATGTCAGCACAAAATCCACTGTTTCTGCATATTATCCCGATACTCAGATTGCTGTGATGCGTAGCGGAAAGGTGGAGAATAAGAATAACTGGTATATTTTACTAAATCCTGCAAAAAGGATAGGGAGTCATGCACATGCAGGCCGTCTTGGAGTATATCTGTGGTATAACAACAAGCCTGTATTAATTGATGCCGGATGCAGCAACTACGACAAGCCCATAAAAAACAGCTGGTACAGAACTTCCATGGCTCACAATACCGTCCTTATTGACGCGACTCAGGATGCTGAATCATCTTCAGATGCAGAATATGCAAAGAAGAGAGATACTGAAAACCATATAACAGACTGGTTGGACAAAGAGAATTATAAATATTGCAGAATGGTGTCTCCATATAGTGACCCAACAAACTGCAATGTTACCTGGGCAAGAAACATTGCCCTTATCAAAGACGAATTTGCGGTTATATATGATTGCTTTACAACTAAAGATGCGCACAGTTATGAAATACTTTTTCATACTCCTCCCGTAGAGGTCCTGACAGATAGTGATGACAAACCTGTAATGATAAAAGGGGACTCACCCATTTCCTTGATACCAGTAAAGAGTGATGCCCTCAGTAGTATTAATATAACCAATGAGTATTTCTATCTGAATGGTTCGGATTATAAAGCCCCTATGATTAATTTCACATATAAATCCGGAGGGAACCTAAATGCTGTAACAGTTGTTTTCCCGGAATCGGGAGATATTTCCAGACTAAAAGTTGAAAAAACCGAATCAGACCAAGGTCTTGGCCTTTTAATAGATACGGAAAAAGGAGATAAAAAAATACTGCTCTTTAAAAACATTGACGCAAAAGAGGTAAAAATGTACGGAGAGAGAACCGGACAACCATTTGAATTATTTGAAAAACGATAAATAAAATATTAACATGAGAAGATTATCAGTTGTTATTTTCGCTTTACTAATGGTTATAAGTGCATTATCTCAAACCAGGTATAATGTAGTCCCATTTCCAAACTCATTAGAGGCTAAAGATGGTTATTTCAATTTAGATAAAGTGCTAAGTGTAAGCTGCGGTAAAGAATATATACCTGAAATACAAATGTTTTCAGACATATTCAAGAAACAGTTTTTTGTTAATCTCTCACTGTCTGCCAATGGCAAAATTACAGTGAGAAAAGATGAAAAGCTTCCGAAGGACTCCTATAAACTGAATATAACACAAAACAATATTACGATTGAGGTAAATACAACCTCTTCCTGTTTTTATGCATTTCAGACCTTACGTCAGTTAATTACTCTTAAGGGAGATGGATCTTATGAGATACCGGCCTGCATAATAAGCGACTACCCAAGCTTCTCATGGAGAGCATTTATGCTGGACGAATCAAGGCATTTCAAAGGAAAGGATTTTGTTAAAAAAATGCTTGACCAGATGGCACTATTAAAAATGAATGTTTTCCACTGGCACCTTACAGACGACCAGGGGTGGCGCATAGAGATAAAGAAGTACCCTTTACTTACAGAGGTTGGGGCATGGCGCGAGAAGACTCAGCTAAAGTATGCTCCAAAGGATAGTGCCCGGATCTATTACCAATACCCCCACGGAGGATACTACACACAAGAAGATATTGCAGAGATTGTAGATTACGCATCAAAAAAACATATTATGATTGTCCCGGAGATTGAAATGCCCGGACATGCAACAGCAGCTGTTGCTTCATATCAATGGCTCTCTGCTCCCAATCAGCCAATTAAGGTAACAGGAGATTTTGGAATATTCAAATCGACATACAATGTTGCTGATGAGAGAGTATTTACTTTTCTTACCGATGTTTTATCTGAGGTAATGTCTCTTTTCCCTTCGAAAGTTATTCACATTGGCGGCGATGAAGTCAAATATGACGAATGGATCACAAGTGACAAGGTAAAGGAGCTTATGGCCCGAGAGGGTCTTAAACGGCCGGCCGATGTTCAGGTGTTTTTTGTTAACCGCATCTCTAAAATTATTCAGGACAGAGGATTCAGAATGATGGGATGGAACGAGATTATGGGTAAAAACATTCATGAGTGGTCCACAGAAGAGAATTCTCAGCAAACCTTGGCAAAATCAAGCATAGTACACTTCTGGAAGGGAGAGCCCGCATTGCTTAAAGAGGCGCTGGAACAGGGATACGATGTTGTAAACTCAAATCATTGGGATACCTACTTAGACTACACATATACCCGTATTCCACTGGAAAAGGCTTATAATTTCTCTCCTGTTCCGGAAGGTCTGGATCCAAAATATATAAGCCATGTCCTCGGTTCCGGATGTCAGATGTGGAGCGAATATATACCAAAGGTCTCAGATCTGTACCGACAGGTATTTCCGAGAATTGCCGCCTATGCAGAGGTTGGCTGGACAAGCAGGGAAAATAAGGATTACGACAGGTTTGTAAAATCACTCACCGTGCTAAAGAGATATTGGGATACCCAGGGCATTACATACTATACTGAATAAAATGGGAAAACCTGAAAAAAAGAGATACATAGTCTCAATGATGATTTTGTGCTCCCTCTTCTTTATCTTCGGATTCGTGTCGTGGGTAAACGCTATTCTTATTCCATACTTTAAGATAGCTTGTGAGCTGACCCATACCCAAGCATATCTGGTTGCCTTTGCTTTTTATATCGCCTATTTTCTAATGGCAATACCAGCATCAAGACTTCTCAATAAGTTTGGTTTTAAAAAGGGTATGCTCATTGGGCTTTGTATGATGTCCCTGGGCACTCTTATTTTTGTACCCGCTGCCTACACAAGAATTTACGGAATATTTCTATTTGGTCTTTTTTGTATAGGAACAGGACTAGCCATTCTCCAGACTGCCGCAAATCCTTACGTTACAATGATAGGGCCGATTGAAAGTGCAGCCAAACGGATAAGTATTGTCGGTCTGTGCAACAAGTTTGCAGGAATTATATCTCCCTTAATTTTTGCTGCAGTAATACTACAGGCAAGTGACGGAGAGATGTTCCGGCAACTTAAAGCTGGTTTGATAATGGGGGCAGAAAAGGAGATTGTTCTGGATGCTTTGGTGAGAAGGGTAATGCTGCCATATGCCTTTTTGTCTGTATTACTTTTGATTTTCGGGATACTGATTAGATATTCGCCGCTTCCTGAAATCAATGCAAAGGAGCAGAACAGCAGTACCGATGCATCACACAATGACCGATCTTCAATTTTTCAATATCCATATCTGATTCTGGGTATATTCGCAATATTTTTCCATGTAGGTGCGCAGGTAATATCGATAGATACCATTATAAGCTATGCAGGCACCATGGGTATTGAGCTCACTGCAGCTAAGGTATTTCCTTCATATACTATGTCTTGTACTTTAATCGGGTACATAATTGGGATTTCTCTAATCCCCAGAGTATTAAAACAAAAACGAGCACTGCAGATAGCTACCACAATGGGACTGATTTTGTCTTTTTGCATTATATATGTTTCCGGCAATGTCACAATTTTATCTCATAACACAGATATTTCAATATGGTTCTTAGTGTTAATGGGTATGCCCAACGCCTTGATTTACGCAGGCATATGGCCACTTGCCATAAGAAACCTTGGTAAATACACCAATCTAGGCTCTTCTCTTCTTGTAATGGCATTATGCGGAAACGCATTTCTTCCGGTAATTTACGGTTCTCTTGTAGATTCATATGGAGCCAGGTTGTCATACTGGGTACTTGTCCCTTGTTTCTTGTATCTGATATTTTATGCATTTAAAGGTCACAAAATTGAGCACTGGTCTAAAATTGTTGCAAATGAATAAATTAAAGATATTTAACGGATATATTATAACCCCGTTCGAAAATCTGGGCGTGGGAACAGTTTTGACAGACAATGGCAAGATAACCGCTGTGGAACTGGGCAATATTGAGGTATCGGGTTATGAGGAAATTGATGCAAAAAATTGTTACATAAGCCCCGGGTTTATAGATTTGCACACTCACGGCGGAGCCAATCATGATTTTATGGATTGCTCTGTTGATGGCTTTCTGCAAATAGCAAGAATGCATGCAATACACGGGACAACTTTGCTTTATCCCACAACACTCGCAGGGGACCACTCAGAACTTTACAGCTTTTTTGACACATACGAAGTGGCAACCAAATTAAACCATACAGGAGCCCGGTTTGGAGGAATCCATCTGGAAGGCCCGTACTTTTCATATAACAACAGAGGGGCGCAGGATCCAAAATATTTAAAAAATCCCGATCCTGCAGAGTACATGGAAGTTCTAGGTAAAAACAAAAATATAGTTAGGTGGAGTATTGCTCCGGAATTGGCCGGAGCAATTGACTTTGGCAAGACTCTTACAAAAATGGGGATACTTCCTTCAATTGCACATACAGATGCCATATACGAGGAGGTTTTAGCTGCTTTCAATGCAGGTTTTACACATATGACACATTTCTATTCCTGCATGAACGGAATTACCCGTCGCAATGCTTTTCGCTTTGCAGGGTGCATTGAGGCAGGATACCTGTTAGATGAAATGACCGTAGAGATTATTTCAGACGGTGTTCATGTGCCAGAACCCCTCATGAAGCTTATATACAAAATAAAGGGGGCAGAAAACATAGCACTGGTTACAGATTCAATGAGAGGAGCAGGTATGCCGGACGGAAAGTCAATTTTAGGGAGTTTACAAAAAGGTCAGGATGTAATTATTGAAGATGGTGTCGCAAAGTTGCCGGACCGTACTGCATTTGCAGGAAGTGTCGCAACAACCGACCTGTTGGTCAGAAACATGATTAACATCGGAGGAATTTCTCTGACAGACTCAATCCGGATGGCTACCTCTACTCCTGCCCGAATAGCAAACATAGCAGCGAGAAAAGGCAGAATTGCAGTTGGTTACGATGCTGACATTGTAATTTTCAATTCAAATATAGAGGTTCAAAGCACAATAATTGAGGGAAAACTAATTTAACAAACACAGAAATGCTAAAGCAATTTAAGAAGGATACATTGGAAATCAAGGTTTTTGAGACAAGAGAAAAGATGGGACTGATTGCCTCACAAGATGCTGCAGATTACATTCGAAGGGAACTAACGTATAAAAGCGAACTGTCAATAGTTTTTGCATCAGCTCCCTCTCAAAATGATTTTTTATTATCCCTTTTAGAGCAAGATATCGATTGGGGAAAAATCAATGCCTTTCATATGGATGAGTTCATTGGCCTTTCAGAGGATGCTCCTCAGGGTTTTGGAAATTTTCTAAAATCAAAGATCTTTGATAAGATCCACTTAAAATCGGTCAATTATCTCTATGGAAAAGAGAATCCTCAAACCATATGTGACAATTATGCTTCCTTGCTTAAAAATCATCCCATAGATATTGTCTTCATGGGAATTGGAGAAAATGCTCACATTGCCTTCAACGATCCACATGTTGCATTGTTTGACGATCCTGAAAGACTTAAGGTTGTCTCGCTAGATTTGGTGTGCAGAAGACAGCAGGTTAATGATGGATTCTTCAAATCTATAGATGAAGTTCCAACTCATGCCATTACATTGACAATACCTGTATTATTAGAGGCAAGAAGGATATTCTGCATGGTTCCTGCGCCATCAAAAGCAAAGGCAATTAAAGCTGTGGTATCCGGAGAAATTACTGAAAAATACCCTGCATCAATATTACGAACCCATAAATTCGCTACATTGTATTGCGACAAGGATAGTGCAAAATATATATTATAATTATTTACAGATGAAACGGAGCAGGCTAGTTATTATCATTCTGTTATTCTCAAATCTTCTTTTTGCAAAAGAACCGGTTAATGATTTTGAAGTTAAAGGATTTCATATAGATCTCAGATGTCAGATAATGACAATGCCAGCACTCAAGGCATTTGCAAAAGAGCTCTCAGAATTTGGGATAAACACAATAGTTATGGAATGGGAGGCTACTTTCCCATTTATGAAACATGCCACCCTGTGTAACAAATACTCTTATTCTGCAGAGGAAGTTGCCTCATTCATAAAATATTGCGGGACTATTGGAATAGATGTCATCCCTCTGCAAAACTGTTTTGGTCATGTAGAGTATATTCTCTCTCATGACCGGTATTCCTATTTAAAAGAGGACAAAAAAGAGGTCTCCCAGCTCTGCCCAATGAAAGAAGAGGAGTGCGTAGAGCTGTTTACAGAAATATTTAAAGAGGTGGCTGCAATGCACCCCTCAAAATACTTTCACATAGGAGGCGATGAAACATACCTTTTAGGCTCATGTAAGTTGTGTGCAGAAAAAAGTGCCAAGGTTGGCAAATCAAAGCTTTTTGTAGACTATGTAAAGGCTATGTGCAAAATTGCAACAGATTTAGGCAAGACTCCGGTTTTGTGGGCCGATGTAATTTTAAAGTACCCCGACGCTGTTGGAGAACTGCCAAAGGAGGCAATTTTTATAGACTGGAACTACGGATGGAAAAATGACCATTTTGGAGACATTGGCCGTTTATATAAGGCAGGAGTTACATTTTGGGGCTCCCCGTCAATCAGGAGCCATCCCGATAATTTGTACCTTACCCAATGGAACAAACACTTTAATAATCAGCAAATTTTTATCCCTTATGCCCGAAAGAACAATTATAAAGGAGTTGTAATGACCTCCTGGTCCAACGGTGGAACGTATGGTTTCTTGTACGACACCGGCTGGGAGGTTGTTCAGATGTATCCAATAAGGTATGTCTATCCGCTATCGGGGTTCAGGATTATTGTTGCATGCTACGGAGAGGCTCTTAAAACAAATGGTCCGGTAGATGCAGAGGCATTTGTCATTAAATATTCGCAAGAGCGGTTCGGATTTTCACAAGAAGAGGGAAAACTCCTGTGGGACATTTTGACTGCCCCGCAGGAGGAGGTAGTTAAAGGCAAGGATCTTAACAAAAAAAGTGTATCAGAAATTTTAAAAGAGACAAAATATCTCAGGTCTGAATTATATAGATTACGCCCCAAGACAAACACAAAAGAGTTTGAACATTTTAAGCTTATGTTCGATATTCGTGTACAATATTTGTTGTTTAAGGAGGCAGAATGGGAGTATGAGTCCAGGAATTTTAAGAGAGAAGTTGCCTCAGCATACATTGATAAATTATCTCTGCTTGTGGATGAGGCAAAAAAGATTGACAAGAGATTCATAAATTTGAACAGAGGATTTTTATACGACAAAGAGTTGGTTGAAATAAACAAGTTAAGGACAGAGAAACTATTTAAAATGTATAATACATTACAAAATCTTATAAAATAAGTTTTATCATGAGACAGTCAATGAAAATCTCCTTGTTACTGGCACTTTCGCTATTTTTCAATGTACTGATGGCGCAGTCGTGCACCAAGACGGGTATAGATTTGAATATATCGGATAAAATGAGACAGAGGGCCATAGATTTTAAAAACACAATACAAACGCAGCAGGGGCTGAGGTCAAGTACTTACATCTATTCCTCAAGAACAATCAAGAAGTATGTAGACAAACCAGAAGAGTTGGTTGCAAAACTTACATTACTTGGGTTTACAGACGTATATATATCCTTCGACAAGTCCGGCACATCTCTTTATATAGACTTGGGCTGGTACAAGATTTTCAATAAGGTTGCTCACGAGAATAACATTAAAGTTCATGCACTTAGCCTGAGCAATCTTAAATTGTATGTAAGTGACGAAGTGGTTAAAACAGATGTAGATTGGGTAAAATCATATAATAATTCTGTTAGTGCTGCAGAAAGATTCGACGGCATATCTGCAGACCTTGAGCCTCATATCTTAAAAGCTAACTACCCAAACCGTCCGGAAGGATTGACACTTGCATGGGATTCTGAGAACAGCTACGGAATAGGCAAGGATAACGATCTTTTACTTAAAAGGAGCGTTGAGGTTATGTCGCTGGCAAAAAAAGAGATGGGAAGCTTAACATTAAACGAAGCTCTGGGTTTCTTTTTTCAGCCGAGATTCGATACCGGATTACTGGAGTGGGGAGGGGCTCAGCAATTCCTCAAATATTGCGACCAGGTAGTGGTTATGGCATATAACTACCGTGCTACCCGTGTAGTAGAGATGGCAACGCCAATTTTAATTGCAGCATCTGATTACCCAAAGTCTGTGAGCATCGCTGTAAAAACCAGCCTAAACACATTGGGAGACGACGGTCCCCTCACCTCTTTTCAGCCTCAGGGATGGGACAACCTCATTACATCATTGGCATATATTGTATCCGAAGGGAAAAAATATAACACATTCAGAGGTATGGACTTTTTTGAGTTTGCGGGGTTTGAAATAATGTGGGAATCCGAATAGAATTTGAATATATATATTATGCGACATATTTTTCTCTTTTTAATATTGGCAACATTAAGCACAGTTGTCTGCTCTCAGGAATATGACCTGTTTTTACTGATTGGGCAGTCCAACATGGCAGGAAGAGGTGCCATGGCTATAGGTGACAGCTCTGTCATAGAGGGTGTTTATCTTCTGACGCTGGAAAATACAATAGAGCCGGCCACTAATCCTCTGAACAAATACTCTTCAATACGCAAGGATATATCTATGCAGCAAATGTCTCCAGGATATGGATTTGCAAGAAAAATTTATGCAGAAACCGGCAGAAAAGTGCTTTTGGTGGTTAACGCAAGGGGTGGCAGTACTATAGAGGAGTGGACGAAAGACAATCCTGAGAAGAATTACTACTCAGAGGCTATACGAAGAACAAAGTCTGCTATGAAATTTGGCAGGCTCGTTGCAATTCTGTGGCACCAAGGTGAGGGCAACAGTGACAACCCCGGTGATTATCTGACAAAACTCAACTCATTTGTCAGCAATCTCAGAAACGATCTTGGCGTGAAGGAGCTCCCTTTTATTGCCGGAGAGATAGCTCCGTGGTGGAACCCGCAAGCATCAAAGTTTAACCCTGTTATCCGTGAAATTTCAAAAACTATACCCTGTTCAGACTATATTTCGGCAGAGGGAACAAAAACAGCCACAAATGAATCTGACCCCCATTTTAACAGAGAGAGCCAGATTATTTTGGGAGAAAGATATGCACAAAAGGTGTTAAAGATGTGCTATTGAACTATTTATAAACAAGCAGCACAATATAACTATCAATAAATCATGAATCTATTCGACATAAAAGACAAAGTCATTCTCATAACCGGAGCAGCCGGTATACTTGGAACAAAAATGGTGGAGTATTTTGCTGAACAAGGCTGCCGTGTTGTAATTCTGGATAGAAACGAGGTTGCCGGCAAAGCACTTGAATCATTGGTTATTGCAAAAAAACAGGAAGCCCTCTTTTTATATACCGATGTTTTAAACAGGGAAATATTAGAGAGTAACTATACTGAAATAATTGCAAGGTACGGGACTATTGATATACTCATCAATGCAGCCGGAGGAAATACAGAGGGTGCAACTATTGCACCTGACAAAACACTCTTTGATTTAAATCTGGAAGCATTTAAGTTTGTGGTAGACTTGAATCTTTTCGGTACTGTTTTGCCTACAATTGTTTTTTCAAAAAAAATGGCAGGGAATAAAAGAGGCAGCATAATAAATATCTCTTCGGAATCGGCAATCCGACCACTTACCCGGGTTGTAGGTTACGGAGCTGCTAAAGCTGCTGTTACAAATTTTACAAAGTATCTTGCCTGTGAATTTGCAATTAAATATGGTCCAATGCTTCGCGTTAATGCAATAGCTCCAGGGTTTTTTATCACAGAACAGAATAGAACCCTCCTCGTGAATACAGATGGTACATTTACAGATAGAGCAAAGAGCATAATATCTCATACCCCTTTTGGCCGGTTTGGCAATCCGGAGGAACTTCTGGGAACACTTCATTGGTTAAGCAGCGATGCATCTGCTTTTGTGAATGGTACGGTCACTGTTATTGATGGTGGTTTTGATGCTTTTTCAATCTAACAAACATATAGAATATTACGATTATGCATTTATGTGAACAGACATGGAGATGGTTTGGACCGGAAGATCCTGTATCGCTTTGGGATATAAGACAAGCCGGGGTCAAAGGCGTCGTTACTGCCTTGCATCATATCCCCAATGGCGAAATATGGACAATTGAGGAGATTGAAAAAAGAAAAAGAGAGCTCGATAAAGCCGGTTTGTACTGGAGAGTGGTTGAGAGTATTCCTGTTCACGAAGATATCAAGACACTCAGAGGTAATTTTCTAAAATATATAGATAACTACAAGGAGTCATTAATAAATCTGGCAACATGCGGAATAAAAACTGTAACATATAACTTCATGCCCGTTCTGGACTGGACCAGAACAGATCTGGCTTATACTCTTGATGACGGTGCCCTGTCATTAAGATTCGAGAAGGTAGCATTCATGGCATTCGATCTTTTTATCCTTAAAAGAGTGGACTCAGAGAAAGAGTACACTACCGAAGAGGTTACCAGGGCCAAAGAGAGGTTTGACTCTATGAACCAGGAGGAGATAAAGAAGCTTACACGAAATATTATTGCTGGATTACCAGGTTCAGAAGAGAGTTTTACAGTTGAACAGTTCCGGAAGGCCCTGGATGTCTATTCAGGTATAGATGCCCAGGAACTAAGATCAAACCTGATCTTCTTTCTTAAAGAGATTGCCCCTGTTGCAGATACACATGGTATACAATTAGTTATACACCCAGACGATCCTCCCTTCTCTATCTTTGGCCTGCCCAGAATCTTAAGTACTGCATCAGATTTTGAGATATTGATTAGAGAGGTTCCCAACGTCTCTAACGGGTTGTGTCTCTGCACCGGTTCTTTTGGAGTGAGGTCAGATAATGACCTTGTTGACATAATGCATAAATTCTCTGATAGAATTAATTTCGTACACTTCAGAAGTACAAAAAGAGACAACGAAGGAAATTTCTATGAAGCAAACCATCTTGAAGGTGACGTGGATATGTATGCTGTAATGAAAACTATGCTGGAAATTCAATCTGACAGAAATATCTCTATTCCCCTCAGACCGGATCACGGTCATCAGATATGTGACGACCTTACAAAGAAAACAAATCCTGGTTACTCTTGTATAGGGCGGTTAAGGGGTATCGCAGAACTTAGAGGATTGGAACTGGGAATTGCCCGCTCTTTGTTTAATTGATTTTTTTCCACTCTCCAAAGTTTTCACCGTATCCAAAGTCAATATCGAGCGATTTTATCTTCCTGCCCTTTTTGTCGAATATGAATTTAACCGGAAATGCGTGTCCGTCGCTTCGGAATGAGAACTCACCTGCTTTTTTGGGTGTCAGTTTGTTCTTCCATCCTTTTGGTCCAACTGTAATATAGAGGTCGTCACCCTCTTTTGATATGACAGCCGTACCAAACAACTCTCCCTTGTCGTAGGTTCCCACAAGCAGGTCGGCTTTCGGAGCCTCTTTTGGTTTTTCTTTTCCGGCCTCATCCTTTGCCTTCCTGTCAGATTTCAGCATATCTTCCCTTGCTGATTTCAGATAATCCTTAAGGTATTCTGCGCTGTAGTCCTTATCGGGATATCCCTTATATAAATCTATCAATCTGCGCATTATGGCATATCTCGGACTTGCCGGAGCCTCGGAGTTTACCAAAACCACTACTGCCAGATTCTGCTCGGGAACAAATGCGCACAAAGCAGTAAACCCCCAGGTTGTACCAGTGTGAAAGTACAGTCTGTAACGGCTGTTCTGCTCCACGAACCAGCATTGGGCATAAAGAGTTGTTCTTGCAGAGTCTTGCGATGTTATTGTCTGACCGCGGTGAAGATAATCCATGTTCTTCTTTGTTATTATCTCCTTGCCGTCAATTTTCCCGTTATTAAGATGAAACTGTGCATATTTTGCCATGTCCGATGCCGTAGAGTTGACCGACCCGGCCGGGCCTATAACAGTAAGCCAGTGCAGTGCCTGCTCAGAGCCATATAGCGATCCAACCTTCAATGAATCTACCCATGTGGAGTCGTTTATCACCCTCCCCTTCCTGTAGTCGATTTCGTGAGGAGTTGCTACGTTCCTTGAATTTTTGAAACCATCTTCATTTACAGAGGTGCTTGTCATTCCAACCTTGTCAAATATCCTCTCCTGCATATTCTCTTCCCAGCTCTTTCCGGTTATCTTCTCTATAATCTTCTGAGCAATTATGAAGGTTATGTTGTTGTATTCGTATGCGCCTCTGAAGCTGTACGAAGGTTTTAAAAGAGGAAGCATTTTGTATACATCGTCCCTGTCGTAACCCATGTTAGGAATGTACGTTCCCAGCTGTCCCTTAAGCCCTGTACGATGTGTCATAATATCCTTAACCTGAAGGTTCTCCTCAACCCACTTGTCATACATTCTTAAGTCCGGGAGAATTTTCTTAACTGTGTCATCCCATTTAACCTTGCCTTCATCTACCAGAGTTGCCATAATGGATGCAGTAAAGGATTTAGAGATTGAGCCAATCTGAAAGACCGTATTTTCGTCTATGTAATTCTCCTTAGCAGCGGTTATCTCTGTTTTTGTCATATCCTTTACACCAAAGCCCTTTGCATAGATCAACTGACCATCTTTCATAATTGACATAGACATTCCGGGGATTTTCCACTCCATCTGAACCTTTTTGGCATAAGCGTCAATTTTTTTAATTATAGCCTCATTGTCCTGATTGCCTTGTCCATATACAGATGTAGACAGGCCAAAGCATAGTAATAGTGTAATAGATAGAAGTTTTTTCATCGTGATCCGGATTTAGGTTGAACTTAAGTGTTGCTTACAAAGATAACAGAAAATAATCTCCGATTTTACATATATTTGTATGGGTTTAACCAACCGGTAATTCTTATTGAACGTCTATGGCAAAAGTTAAAAAAGCATGGTTCTGCACATCATGCGGCAACGAAAGTGCAAAGTGGCTGGGCAGGTGTCCGGCCTGTGGAGAGTGGAACACTATACAGGAGGAGATTATCAGCAAAGATGTTTCAGGAAGTGCAGGAATGAGGAATGTGAGCTTTTTGCCAACCAGCAATCCAAAGCCGGAGCCTCTCTCTGCAATCAACTTCTCGGAAGAGCATCGCATCTCTCTTGGGAACAACGAACTCGACAGGATACTTGGAGGCGGTCTGGTTGAGGGTTCTGTTATTCTGATAGGGGGCGAACCGGGAATCGGCAAATCCACTCTTTCGCTTCAGATTCCTCTTCATTGCCCTGATATGCTGACGCTTTATGTTTCCGGAGAAGAGAGCCCCAAACAGATAAAACTTCGTGCCCAGCGGCTCGGCGGAGATGACAGCAATTGCCTTATTCTAAGCGAGACGCTCCTTGAGAATATTGTAAACAGGGCAAATGAGACACGTCCGCAACTAATTATCATTGATTCAATTCAAACTATATACTCACAGGCAATAGAGAGCTCACCGGGGTCGGTCTCTCAGGTGCGCGAGTGCGCCGCCATGCTTATGAAGTATGCAAAGGAGACAAACACTCCTACAATTCTGATCGGTCACATTACCAAGGACGGCAGCATTGCCGGCCCCAAGGTGCTCGAACATATTGTAGACGTCGTGCTTCAGTTCGAGGGCGACACTCGCCACTCATACAGGATTTTACGCAGCATCAAAAACCGTTTTGGATCGACTGCAGAACTTGCTATTTTCGAAATGATAAACACTGGTCTGCGAGAAGTCAGCAACCCTTCTGAAATGCTCATACCGATGCATCAGGAGAATCTTTCTGGCATAGCTGTTGCCGCAATGCTCGACGGAACCCGCCCGTTTCTGATTGAAACTCAGGCGTTGGTCAGTTCCGCAGCTTATGGCACCCCTCAACG
>Ga0209417_1001547_pt1 | contig 41562 bp, 40 predicted proteins | sample RifGroF2_FD_184002 | JGI IMG/M metagenome (GOLD analysis project Ga0209417, IMG submission 184002) | Groundwater microbial communities from Rifle, Colorado, USA - Groundwater F2 (SPAdes) (version 2) | ecosystem: Environmental > Aquatic > Deep subsurface > Groundwater | place: Rifle, Colorado... | reverse complement strand
ATACAAATTTGAATGGGACAATGATGACCAGATTTATGTGGCATCTGTTGATGAACTCAAAGGATGTATGTCTCATGGAGACACAATAGAAGAAGCATCTCTTATGATAAAAGATGCATTAATAAGCCATGTTTCGGCTATGTTGGAAGATAAGGATGAAATTCCCGAACCTCCAAAGCCGGAAGAGTATAAAGGTAAAATTTCCTACAGAACTTCGCCAAAAATGCACTATAAAATCGCTAAAAGAGCTGCTATTGAAAAGAAAAGCATTAGCAAAATCATAGACGAATTAATAGACAAAGGATTAGCTTCTTAAATTAGGCTTTAGTAAGAAATTCAATAACTTTAGTAACAGCTTCATCTTTTGGAACTACAAGCATTTCGCCTGTGGAGCGGATTTTTATTTCAACATTGCCTTCAGTAATAGTTTTTCCGACAGTTATTCTTACAGGAATTCCCATTAAATCAGCATCTTTGAATTTTACCCCTGCTCTTTCAGGTCTGTCATCAAGAATAACTTCAATATTCTTCTCGAGAAGTTCTCTATAAAAAGCTTCTGCTGTTTCCATTTGTAGCTCATCATTAACATTTACGGGAACTACACTTACATGATACGGAGCTATAGACATTGGCCATTGAATTCCGTTTTCGTCGTGATATCTTTCAACAGCCGCGGCAGCAGTTCTGGAAACTCCTATTCCGTAACAGCCCATGACAAAAGGTTTTTCTTTGCCATTTTCGTCTGTATAAGTTGCATTCATTTTTTTAGAATACTTTGTTCCGAGCTTAAAGATGTTTCCGACTTCGATTCCTTTTGTGATATCAAGTTTTCCGTCACAGACAGGGCAGGTTTCGCCTGCTTCCGCAAGTCTGATGTCAGTTACTATTTTAGGAAGCTCTAAATCAACACCCCAGTTTGCACCAACTAAGTGCGTATCTGTTTTATTAATACCGACTACAAAGTTCTTTAATTCAGTTATACTGTTGTCGCCTATAACTTGAACATTAATTCCTTTAGGTCCTATAAAGCCTGAGCCTGTATCAAAACCATTTTTTTCAAGAAGTTCTTTTACTTCTGCATCGCTTGCAATTCTTATTTCGTTGGCATCAATTGCGTTTTTAAGTTTAATTTCTTCTACAGCCTTATCGCCTCTTATAAGAGCGAGGACATATCTTTTATCTGTAACATATACGAGAGTTTTGCAAATTGCAGATGGTGCAATATCAAAGAATTTAGCTAAATCTTCGATTGATTTTACATTAGGCGTATCTATTTCGGAAGCTCCGTCTGCTTTGCAGACTCCGGCAAATTTCTCGCTGGTAATTTTACCGTCAGTTTCCGCAGGAAGCATTTTTGACTCGGCTCTGTTGGAATTTGCGGCATAATCACAGGTATCGCAGAAAAGAACATCATTTTCGCCACTATCTGTACGAGTAAGCACCATAAATTCATGGCTTACACTTCCGCCTATCGCCCCTGAATCACTTCTTACCATTCGGGTTTCAAGCCCACATCGGTTGAATATATTTACATAAGCTTCGGTCATCTTTTGGTAAGAAACATCAAGCCCCGCTTCATCAGCGTCAAAGCTGTAAGCGTCTTTCATTATAAATTCTTTTCCTCGTAAAAGTCCGAATCTTGGTCTTATTTCATCCCTGAATTTGTCCTGAATCTGGTATAAATTGACAGGAAGCTGTCTGTAAGACTTAATCTCATCTCTTGCAAGGGCTGTAATAATTTCTTCGTGCGTAGGTCCGAGACAGCACATTTTTCCATGCCTGTCTTGAAGACGCATTAATTCTTTGCCGTAAACTTCCCATCTTCCTGATTCCTGCCACAGCTCTTCCGGTTGTAGTATAGGAAGTAATAATTCCTGCGCATCCTTGGCATCCATTTCTTCGCGGATTATGGTTTCTATTTTTTTTAGCACTCGCCACATAAGGGGCATGTATGTATAAATCCCGCTGGTTGTTTTTCTTATAAAGCCTGCTCTTACAAGGAGTTGGTGGCTTATTACTTCGGCATCAGCAGGTGTTTCTCTTAAAGTTGTAAAAAACATTTTTGACATTTTCATAATAAAGAACCCTTTAAAAATTTTTTAGATATTTTAAAATAAAAAGGTGGATAGGCAGGGAGCACTAACTCCCATTTTAACCCTATTCGCCTAAAAAGATGATTATTATTTTTAAGATTAGCTCTAGAAATTCTAGAGCTTTTCTTATTATTTCATTTCCATCTATCATAAGCACCACCTACTTTACTAAAGTATTTTTTATGATTTTTAGTCATGCTTTAGTTGGAGTAACTAGAGTGCCTACTCGAAAACAATTATACAACGCAGACTCGAAAAACAATAACCATAAGAGTTTTCCTGATTAACAAATCTTAATAAAGTTTTATAAAAAATCAAGATAAAATAAGAAATAAGAAATAAAAAATAAAAAATCCGGTAATTTTAATAAAATGTCAAAATACAAAACAGGCAGTATTTTTAAAAGCCTAACTTATGCTTATAGAGGAATAGCACTTGCTTTAAAATCCCAGAGAAATTTCAGATTTGATTTTATTTTTGGAATTTTTATTTTTATACTGGCGATTTTTCTTCATTTTTCATATATAGAGCTTGCTATTCTTGTTTTGACAATAAATGCGGTTTTATTTGCAGAACTTATGAATACTGTTATTGAGTTTGTTATAGATGCTTATTACGGCAACAGGTACTCGATTATCGCCAAAATGTCAAAGGATATAGCTGCGGGAGCTGTTTTGCTGACAGCAATAGGCTCTCTAATTGTTGGCTTAATGCTGTTTTTACCTAAAATAATCAATTTTACTTTATTTTCCGCCATTAATATTATATAATCGTGGCATTTAATAGACTAATAATAAAAGAGGCAATGATGAAGGCTAAACTGGAAGAGTTAAAAAATAATGCACTTGCGGAAATCAATAATTCCAAAGGTCTTGAAGATTTACAAGAAATAAAAATCAAATATTTAGGCAGAAAAGGTGAATTAAATTCTATAAAAAGAGGACTTAAAGATTTATCTGACAGCGAAAAACCGTTAATCGGCGCTCTTGCTAACGAAATAGCAGAAGAAATCGAAAGAATTTTTGATATTAAATACACTGATTTCTATAGGGAAAGTGTTTCCAAAAAATTAGAAGCTGAAAAAATCGATATTACAATGCCTGGCTATTATAAACCTTACGGAAGCCAGCACCCTTTAACTGCGACGATAAATGAAATTGTGTATATCTTTCAGGGAATGGGGTTTTCTCTTGTTGAAAACCAGAACAGCCCTGAAGTTGAAACAGAATATTATAACTTTGATGCTTTGAATTTTCCCGCAGATCACCCTGCAAAAGACATGCAGGACACGTTTTACACAGTAAACGCGCCTAATTTGATTTTGAGAAGTCAGACTTCCAATGCTCAAATCAGGGAAATGGAGAAAAAAAAACCACCTCTCCGTGTCATAAGCCCGGGTAGGGTTTACAGGTCAGAAGCGGTAAGTAGCAGAAAAAACAATCTTTTCCATCAGGTTGAAGGTTTTATGTTGGATAAAAACGTCACTTTCGGTGACCTGAAAGGAGTATTGAATGAGTTTACGCGTCAATTTTTCGGTCAGGCACGTCCTACAAGATTTAGAACAAGTTTTTTCCCTTTTACAGAGCCAAGTGCGGAAATTGATGTTCAGTGCATCATGTGTTCCGGCAAAGGCTGTCGTACCTGTTCAGGAACAGGATGGTTGGAAATTTTAGGCGCTGGAATGATTGACCCGAACGTCTTAAAAGGGGTTAATGTTGATCCTGAAGTTTATACAGGTTTTGCATTCGGCATGGGCGTGGAAAGGCTTGCTATGTTGAAATATGCCATTAACGACATCAGACTTTTCTTTAACAATGATGTAAGATTTTTAGAACAGTTTTAAAATTTTAATGTTTATTCTAATTTATAGTAAAATAATCATGTTAAATTCATTATAAATAAAGAGTTTGAAGTGAAACAAGAAACTAAACAAGAAATTAAAGATTTAATTGCAAAGACTATTCAAAAAAAGTTAGCGCAATATAAACAAGAAACCGAATATAAACCTTTTTTTGAAGCACTTTTTGATAAAAAGACGATTATAAATGGAGCAATACTTCAATCATTATATACAACCTTCGGAATGTCTATTTATGAACAAATGGCAATTATTTTAGCTAAAGCGGCAGGATATGAAGCACAAGGACAATATGAGATATTAGGAGCTATTGACAACGATACAGAGCTTTTAATCATAGATATATTTAATTCTCCAAGAGAAAATAAATCAATTGAAATAGAAGAAATAAAAAACAGCATTCAATCCGCAGAGCCTTTAAAAGATAATGATAGAGTGGTTGATGTTTATATAAAAAAACCAACAGGCGAAGAAATTTTTGTTGATATAAAAACCGTAAAACCTAACAAATCAGAATTTGAATATATAAGAAAAAAAATATTAAGATGGGCGGGACTTCGGTTAAGTCAAAATAAAAACGCAAAAGTACAAACATATATAGGAATACCATACAATCCTTACTTTCCTGAAGATTATAATCGTTGGACAGGAAAAAAATGCCACAAAGAAGAAATTCTTGTTCAAAATGATTTATGGAATATTTTTGCAGGATACGATGTTTTCAATGAGCTAATTGAAATATTTAAAGAAGTCGGTGAAGAAATAAAATCAGAAGTTGAAGAATTTATTAATAGCAAATAACCCTTGCATAATGTAAAGGTTATTTGCTAAAATAGAACTTGTTTAATAAAAACAAGGAAAATTTAATATGAATTTAACCGTTAATGAAGTAAGCAAAGAACTTGATGTATCAGTTGACACAATAAGAAGATGGGATAAAAAAGGATTAATTAAATCTTTTCGTTCAAATAATAATCACCGTTTATTTGATATAGAAGAAGTTAAAAGACTACAAAATAAGCTTCATAGTTGTTTAAGTGATAATAATTTTAAAATATTAAAATCTAAAAATAAAAGTAAATATAGTGTAATAGAACTGTTTGCCGGCGCGGGGGGAACAGCGTTAGGCTTTGAAAACGCCGGTTTAAATCATCTTTTATTAAACGAAATAGATAAAAATGCTTCTGAAACACTAAAAATAAATTTTTCGGAAGGAACAAATATTATTTGTGATGATGTTAAAAATATTGATTTTCAAAAATATAAAGATAACGTTGATATTGTTCAAGCCGGTTTTCCTTGCCAATCATTTAGTTATGCCGGTAAAAACTTGGGGTTTGAAGATGTAAGAGGTACTTTATTTTTTGAATTTGCTCGTTGCGTAAAAGAAACTAAACCTAAAATAGCGGTGGGTGAAAATGTTAGAGGTCTTTTACAACATGACAACGGGAAAACTTTAGAAACCATGGTCAATGTATTAAAAGAATTAGGTTATAAAGTTCATTATAAAGTATTAAAGGCACAATATTTAGATGTACCACAAAAAAGAGAAAGATTAATAATTTTAGCTATAAGAAAAGACCTTGATATTCCTTTTATATTCCCAAAAGAAAAAGATTATATTGTTTCTCTAAGAGATGCTTTAAAAGATTGTCCACTTTCAGAAGGACAAAAATATTCAAAAATGAAATATGAAATTTTAAAACAAATACCGGAAGGTGGTTATTGGAGAGATTTACCTATTGAACTGCAAAAAGAATATATGGGAGCGAGTTTTTATCATACAGGCGGCAGAACAGGAATGGCAAGAAGGCTTTCTTGGGATGAACCAAGTCTAACTTTAACATGCGCGCCTGCTCAAAAACAAACTGAGAGATGTCACCCGACAGAGACACGCCCTTTAACTGTTAGAGAATATGCAAGACTACAAACATTTCCAGATAATTGGGATTTTAAAGGATCATTATCTTCTCAATATAAACAAATCGGAAATGCTGTCCCCGTAAATTTAAGTTACCATATCGGCACATGTTTAATAGCAATATTAAACAATGATTATAAAAATTTAAAAGACATTGAGGTCATTGATAATAAAGAAGAAGATAAACAATTGGCATTGTCTTTAAATTAAAAAACAAACTAAACTTTTAAAGTTCAGGTACTAAAATAATCCCAAAACTGTCGGAAAAATCTTCGGGCTTGAAAGTTATGTTTTTGCCGTAATTTAAATAACTTTTGCCGGAAATCGGGTCTTTCCAGCTCTCTATATTTTCAAAAGGCAAGTTTGAAATATCCAGATTAAGATTTTCTTTTAAATTTTGTTTTATAGCCACCACAATTGCGCAATCAGATTCACTTTTGTATCTGGAATAAGAATAAACTTTGTCATGGTTGTGTATTTTGAGAGTTAAAAGCGGTGAATTTATAAAGCAGTCATAATTTTTTCTAAGGTCGATAAGATTTTTATAAAGATTAAAAATTTTTGCTTCTTCTTTATGATGAAGCAAATCCTCGTAAATATTCCACTTCATAGCAGCCCTGTTTGCAGGGTCAACCCCTCCCTGCATGCCGATTTCATCACCGTAATAAACAACAGGCGCTCCGGGAAGCGTGAACTGCATCATAAGAACAGCTTTTAATTTTCTGTCATCTTTCAGGATTGTTCTTGGTCTTCTGGTGTCATGAGAGGAAAAAACGTTAAACTGAACCTGATTTGTTCCCCATGCAACCCCTGACAGGTTTTCATGCAAGTTTTTATCAAGCTCCTCGACTGAAATCCCCCCATGCCGGCAAACACTGTCAGCACCTTTGTTTAAAATTTCTCCTGAAAAAAAGTTTAAAATATTTTCTCTAACAGGATAATTCATCAAAGCATCGTATCTTAAGGGTTTTCCATCATCATCCGCGCATACAAAACTCGGGTTTATACCATCAAGCGTCCACATTTCTCCGACGATGTAGAGTTCATCAGGATTTCTTCCGATTAAAGCCATTTCTTCTTTCATTTCCTGCCGAAATTCCTGCCAGAAACAATGGGCATCTTCCAGCAAATCCGGCACATCAAGCCTGAATCCGTCGATTCCAAGTCTGATTAATTTTTTCGCCGCGTCAAAAAGATGTTTTTTAACTTCGGGGTTTTTTGTGTTTAACTCGGGAATTTCAAACAAATTTGCCCAGCATTTATAGGAAGCATGGCTATTTAGAGGAGTTAATTTGTAATGCTGCTGGTGATTTAAGATTTCTTCATGCGAAGAGTTTTTGAATTTCTCCGGTTCAACGATTGGAAACTTGTATTTTCCGTCCCACACAGAAATAAAACTTTCTTTTTTAGGGTCAAAATCCTTGCTTCTCGGGTCGTTTTCAAATTCAATATTCTGAGGTTTATCTCCAACATAGTTTTCCAGTATAGGAATCTCTATTTTTTCGCTATGGTGGGTTAATCGAGAATGAGTTTTTTGCGAAAACTCATCGTTTCCGCAAACACTCCCGCTTCGCAACTTTCTATACCAGTGGTAATATTTTGAATCCCTGCCTTTTTTTAGAATATTCAAAAATGCGTAATGATTTAAGCCCGTATGATTATAGACCAGATCAACGATAATTCTCGCGTTTTCTTTATGAAGAGTATCTATTAATTCTTTTAAATCCTGTTCATCTCCGAATTGCGGGTCTATAACCTCAAAATCTTCCACCCAATATTTGTGGTTGGATGCCAGAGACTTGTGAATCGGGTTTAAATAAAAAGCTTTGTTTTCAAGAGATCCGAAAAGGTTTTTTAAATAGCCGATTTTTTCCGTTATCCCCTTTAAATCCCCGCCAAAATTATTGAAATAATCAGGCGGCGCGTCCCAACTGATTAAATTCGGTGTATTTCGCGATAAATCATCCCTAAAAAACCTGTCAACCATAATCTGATACCAGACAGCTTTTTTAGCCCATTCGGGAGTTGAAACCGTTGAATAAGTAAAAAGACCCATTGTCGGACAAACAATATTCCTGTTTACAAGAAATTTATAAAAATGTTTTCCTTCAGGAACATCAAACAGGCCGACCCATCTGCCGGTTTTGTCTTCTGTAAGCTCAAACTCTACAAGTTTCTTTTCGTTTTTTCCCCATTTGTTAAATTCCCCTATTATATGAACACTCTGAACATAAACAGAATCAACGCTATATTGTTTCGGATGAAAATAAAATAATTCTTCCAATTTTTCACCTATTTTTATTTTGTAGTATTCAAATTTTAAACCAAAATTTTTTTTAAAAATAACGTAAAGTTTTGTAAAATAAAACCAATTTTTCCACTTTACTCCGGTTGTATTTTTTTTTTATAATATATAAAGTATTATATAAAATATAAATATATTTTTTAATATTTAAAAGGAATTTATTCATGATAGAAGAGTGGCGATTACAGGAACAAGAACTCAAAAACAATGAAAAACTTTTAATAGAAATTAATAAAATAATTAGAGAAAACGAAAAAGAAAAATCATTGATAAGTAAAATAAAATTAGTATTATTAAATTCAAAAAAAGAAAAAGTAAAATTAAAAATTAAAGATTTAAAACAAAAAGATTTAAAACAAAAAGAATTTATAAACAATTAATGATTTCTATAAGTTCATTAATAGAAATTTCCATATCAGCTAAAAGACAAAGAGCCATTCACCTTATTTTCAAAGGGTCTGGCTCATACGAAAAATCGGAGAGAGAGGGATTCGAACCCTCGATGCAGTTGCCCACATAACACCTTAGCAGGGTGCCGCCTTCAGCCACTCGGCCATCTCCCCAATATTAGATTCTTTATACTAACTCTTAGTTTATCATAAAAAAAAAATTTTGTTCAAGACAAGAGCTTTAAATTTTATTTTAATGAATATATAGACTAAAAATAAAGTTTATTATATTATGTGTACACAATAAAAATAAATCAATTGAGCATTAAAAAAAACCAATATGCCTTGGTGGCGGAATGGTAGACGCGTCGGACTTAAAATCCGATTAGGCTCACACCTAGTGCCGGTTCAAGTCCGGCCCAGGGCACTTTTATTCGGCGAAAGCCGAATTTTTATTTTCAGGAAATACTGCAGTTTTGCTGCACTAGTGTTCAGTTTCATTAATTTAATGGATTAAATTTCTTCCGTCGCTTGTCCTCGAAACTACGTTTCTGCGGAGGCTCCTACAGAAACTTAATCCATATTCATACCTTGATAATTAATGAATCATTGCACTAGAAGTATATCCCATTTTTCATGGCAAGCAAATACCCTGCTGCTTCCTGATAATTTTTAACTTTAATAACTTTATTTTCAATTCCAAGAGCATCTGGAGTTATATTTAAGACAGTTTTGTTTTCTTCTACAGCAATTACGGGAATATTTTTCTCTATAGCCTTTAATACAGGGAGTCCTCCCATACAATCATAAGGCATTATCAACGCTTTTATGTTTTTTAAGGTTATATCTAAATCATTAGATTGCCACGTCGGGACTGACATCCCTCCTCGCAATGACGAATTTTCAATAATTTTAGGGGCGTTATAAAGTCCTAATAATATGCAGGGAAGAAAAGTAGGCGTAATATATTCCGCGGCGGCTTTTTTATTAACTATTTCAGAACTTATTATAAGAGAACTCTCATCAAAAGAAGGCGCATGGGCGACAGGAACATTAAATTCCCTTGTTAAAATATGAGAAATTACGGCTTCTACTCCGCCTACAGGGTCAATTCCTGAGCCGTTAGCATAATCTGTGTCTTCGGAATCTTTAAAATAACAGACGGCGGCAAGTGCTTCCGCCCCTTTGTCCATTAATTTGCGGGCGGAATTTATAAGTGTATCAGGATTTTTCAACTCGCCTGTGGAAATTCCCGACTCTGAAATATTAAAATCAACTCCTGCATTTTCTTCCGTTACTTCATAGCCTAAAATATTTATCCCGTAAGTGGATTTTACGGCATTTATAGTGTTTATATGGACATTTAAAACCTTTTCAGGGATGGCTTTATCGAAAATCACCCCGATTTTATTGAATTTGGAAGGTCTAAGCGCGATTTGTTCCTTGAAAAACATATCAATCGCATATCCTTCCGTGTAAAGAATATTATCGTTAATTCCCGAGAAAATAGCTGCATTTACCGAATTAGGGTTTGTTATTACGGGGCATATTTTTGACAGAAGGTTTATATACGGAGAAGCATCACCGGCATATCCGCCTATAGAAGCTCCTATTCCTGTTGGAATTATGCAGGCTGCTATAAAATCATTGTTTTTCATAAAAACCTATTGAGGAAAATACCCAATATAAGGCAGATTTCTATAATAACCAAGATAATCAAGCCCATAGCCCACAACAAACTTGTCATCCACTTCAAATCCGCGATAATTAATATCGACATGCTTTTGTCTTGCGCAAACTTTATCTAAAAGCGTTGCGAACTTGATATTATCAGGCTTATGCTGTAATTTTATGTAATCAATCATAAAATTAGCAGTATGACCTGTATCTACAATGTCTTCAACTATTAAAACATTTTTTCCTTCAAGGCTTGGCAGGGTCAAATCTACAGGTTTTACGTTTCCGCTGGATTTTTGATCATGCCCGTAACTTGAAAGCCTAACAAATTCAAACTGAATAGGCATATGAAGACGCTTAATCAAGTCTGAGGCAAATAAAATTGAACCTGCCAAAACCGCAATTACAACCAATTCCTCGTTTTTAGGGAAAGTATTGTTAATTTCCTTTGCCAGTTCTCTTATTCTGTTCTGAATAGCGTTTTCTGAAAACAATTCCAGTAGTTCTGACTCGTTTTTATCTAAAATTACCTGCATTTTTCCATCCTTTTTTAGCTATATTTACTTAAAATTATACTAAAAATTCTAAAAAACTCGCATTTCATGAGTAGGAATTTTATTAACTCTTAATAATTCACTTATTCCCACACCCAAAACCCAGAGAATTTCCTCTTCGTTGGTGAGCAGCAATAGTTTATCCCTTTCAAATTCAGGAATTCCTTTGTTTATCAAATATTTCTTAAGTTTAGTTTTGTCTTTCATCCCAAAAGGCTGGATTTTGTCGCCGTCTCTTCTTGTTCTTAAATACAAAGGCGATTTTATCCTGCTTAAGTTTACATAAGCCTTTTTATCAGTTTCTTTCGGAAATTTTATATGGATTTCTTCTTGATATGGTTGGATTTTAAGTATTAAATTTAATGAAGCAAAAAACGTTTCTCCTTCAAGATTAACCTCGACAATTTCAGAAGTTTTGTCGGCTGTAATCCTGTTTATGATGCGTATCTCTGATTCAGACACAAACAGCCATGTGTTTTTTGTTAAAGATAAAGTATTTCCTGATTTTAAGCCCGAACTTTCCTTGATAAAGTTTAATGCAGCATCAATTTTTTCAAAGCTTTGACACCCACCCCCTGCCCCCTCCCTTGAGGGAGGGGGTGAAGATATGGAAAGGGCATTAGTGGTGCAGCGATGCTGCCCCTTTAACCCGCTTTTTAAAAAATCAAACAAAATCCTTTTTTGTAAGGCAGAAGATAGTTTTAAGAATTTTAGGGTTGAAATAATATCATTCTCTAAGTAAATTTCAGGAGTTGTCAAACGCAAATATTCTTCCGTTAGTTCTTCCGTATCTTTTGCTATTGAAGAAAGCCTTAAAATAGCATTTTCAATCCCTGAATTATATGTGCGCAGTTCAGGGATGAGGCTTAATCTTATTCTGTTTCTTAAATACTTTTCCTGAAGATTACTGGAGTCAATATTAGGAGTAATATTATTATCTTTGCAATATTCTATTGTTTCTTCCCTTGTAATTTCCAGCAATGGTCTGCATATAGCAGAAGAATTATCCTGATATCTAATTTCAGGAATACCTTTTAAGCCTGAAATTCCTGTCCCTTTAATTATTCTGTAAAGAACCGTTTCTACCTGATCAGAAAGTGTATGTCCCGTAATTATTGCAGTTGCTTTTGTCATGTCAGCAATTTTATTAAAAAATTTATAACGCTGGTTTCGAGCTTCTTCTTCGGTATGAGGGAGGTTTTCCGGCAAAGTTTCGCTGTAAAACTCAATATTTCTTGCTAAACAAAATTGTTTTGCATTCAATTCTTCTTTCAAAGATTCTTCGCCCCTCCAGTTATGGTTTAAATGCCCTGCCACAAGCTTAAATCTGTATTCCCGAGATAAACCAAACAAAACATCCAGAAGACAGGTAGAATCAATCCCTCCTGAAAATCCTACAAGCAATATCTGATTTTTGTCTGTAAGGTTATATTTCTTCAGGCAATTTAAAACTTTTTCTTTAATTTTTAAACTTTTTACTAGCATATAAAAATATTGCCATAAAAATTTTTTTAATGGAGTATTTAAATAGCATCTTCGATAAAAAGTCTTTCGTCTTCGAGGAATTTTTTTAGGTCAAATACACACATAACTTTGTTATTCAGCATTATTTCCGCAGCGGTAAAATTATTTTTTTCATACTTGGTCTGAATATTATGACTTAATTTTTCGTTCGGAATATTTTCAATTCCGAAAATATCATCAACAAGTATACCGATTTGTATATTTTCTGTTCTTATAACAATAATCTTTGTTTTTTCGGTTATATCAGTCTTGGGAATACTTAAAAATTTCTTAATATCAATTATAGTAATGAAATCTCCCCGCAAGTTTATAATTCCTATAATAAAATCAGGAACGCAAGGCACTTTGGTAAGGTTAACATTCTTTAATTTTGTTATTTCTCTTACAAATTTCAAATTTATACAAAAAATTTCTTCATTTAAAGAAAACGAAATAAAATAATCTTCCTGATAATTTAAACTGTTTGATTCGTCTCTTAATTCTTTTTGAAGTTTTAAAGCTCTTTTTGCAAATTTTTCAACGGAAGCTTTATCTATAGGAAACAAACCTGCTGTATCATTGCTTGTTTCTTTTATTTCTGCCTCGCTTATTTCAATCGCTTCAATGCTTTTAACTATTTTATCAAGGTCAAGAAACGCTATAAGACCGGCATCATCTTTATATACACCGTTTACTATATGTTCTTTTGACGCATAAGGAAGCGGCTCAAGCAATTTTTTTTCAAACTGAATTACATCTTTTACAGAATCAATAATTATTCCGACTTTTTTATCATTCACGTTTAAAATCAATATCTGGCATTCCGCAGAATAAACTTTTCGCTGAAAACCAAGTATCATTGAAAGATCTATTATACTAATAATGTTTCCTCTAAGGTTTAAAAGCCCTACAATATAGTCAGGAGCTTTTTCCAGAAGTGTTAATGCCGGAAGCTGAACGATTTCAATTATTTTTTCCGCGGGTATTGCATAAACTTTTTCCGAAAGATTAAAAGTAATATATAATTCGGAAGTTTTATTTGTTGAAAAATCACTTACTGTAAGAAAATTCTGTTCCATTAAATTATATAAATCCTTTTTTGTTTTTTATAAAAACTTAAATCTGGTAAATTGTTGTTTGATTTCTGCCGTTTCTTTTAGATTCATAAAGCGCTTTATCAGCTCTTAAAATTAAATCTTCATAAGTATTCACATCCGGCTCTACTCCCGAAAGTCCGCAACTTACAGTTACCTGAACAGGCTTATCTCCAAAAACAAAAGGATGATCCTGTATTTTAACTCTTATTCTTTCAATAGGAATAAGAGTTTGATCAATAGGCGTTTCAGGAAGAATAAGAACTATCTCTTCTCCGCCATATCTGGCAACATAATCCGTTTTCCTTAATGAATTTCTTATGATTTTTGAAATTTCAGCTATAACCTTATCCCCAAATTGATGTCCATAACTATCATTAACATTCTTGAAATAATCAATATCAAAAAAAGCAATACTAAGAGGATTTTTATATCTTTTACTTCTTGCAAATTCTCTATCAAGGGTTTGCTGAAAATATCTTCTGTTATAAAGACCTGTCAAGCCATCAGTTATTGCAAGATATTTTGTTTCCGAATATAACCATTTAATTCTCATCAGGACTTTTAATTCCTGAACAATTATTTCAAGAACTCTTGAAGAATCAAATCTTGCACCTTTTTTATGGTATAAAGCTATACCTCCTATAATTTTATTTGCATAACTTATAGGAATAACTACTTTAGATCTTAAAATATCAGAATTTTCTATCAGTTCTTCTTTTCCAAGAACAGAATCGACTATTTCATAATCAAAAATAGCTTCGTCTCTATAATAATCTTCTTTAAAAGCTGCCGAAAAGAAATCTTCTTTTATCTCTTTAAGAACCTTATCATCAAGGGTAACGCCTTGAACACTAAGATTAAGAGTTTTCTTCTTTTTGTCATCTCTTTCATTAAAAAATATGCCTGCTACATTAAAATCAATCAATGAAAATATAAGAGAAAAAATTTCTTTTGAAAGAATTTTAGTAGCATAAATAAATTCGGACAGGTTTCTAAATTCATTAATAATCGTAGATTCAATAAGCGATTGGTCAAGAAGATTATTTATTCTTGTTTGTATATTTTTATTCTCAAGTTTTTTTTCTTCAATAAATTTTTGTCGTTCTTCCGATGTAATATTATGAGACATGATTGAGAAATTCTTCAGGATTTTCGCTTTTTGTTACAAAACTGTCAGCTCCGGCTTTTAATCCCCAGAAATTATCCAGTTTTTCATTAAGCTGGGTAAGTAAAATTATAGGAATTCTTTTTAACAACTCATCGTTTTTTAATAATCTACAAAGCTGATAGCCGTTGATTTCCGGCATTATAATATCCGAAATTATCAAATCTGGAAATGTTTGATAAGCAACATCAATTCCATCTATAGCATTTGTTGCCGTAAATATCTCATGCCCGAGCTTGGAAAGAGTTAATTCGATGCTCTTTAATTGAAGCTGGCTATCTTCTATTAATAAAATTTTCTTTTTCATAAATTTTTTAATCTAAAATCCCAATCTCTAGTCAATATAATTATACTATCAGTTATATTAAAAAACTGGAAGTATCTAAATTATATATTTGTTTATAAAGCCTAAAAATAATTACTCATTTAACTGACTAAAAGCGCAATGTTCGCCATGTCCGCTTGAAATACAATCATCTCCCCCTGGTAGCCAATCTCCCTGTATACCTCTGGGAACAACTCTATTTTTAGTAATATAAAATTCAAATATATCTTTGCTGTAAGTATTTGGTTTTTTAAATCCATTTAAATCAACAGTTACCCAAGTGCATATATCATTAAGTGGACTACCTCCATAACCATCACCATCACAATTTGACCAAACATCACAAAATGAGACAAAAGTTCCATCAGTTAATACTGCACCAAATCCAGGTGAATAATAAACAGTTGCATAACTTGCAGGTGTTCCATCTATAAAAAACCAATTATTGTCATTATGCCAACAATTTCCTTTGACATTTGCGCCGGTACATTGTTTTATTACATTTAAATATTTATAATAATAGCTTATAAGTGAGTCATCTACCCAGCCTTGTTTAGGAAGACCAATTAAATTACCTCCATTTTCTTCCGCAACAGATATAGTTGCATTAGAAAGAGTCGAATAAACTTTTTTTAATGCAGCGGTGGTTTGCCGATCTTGTATATTTGTAATTAAACCGGGAATAGTAAGAGAAGCTACAACTCCAATAATAGTGATTACCAGCAAAACTTCAGCAAGAGTAAAACCTTTGCAAAAATTGTCATTGCGAGGAAGGCTAAAAGCCTGACGCGGCAATCTACTCCATAACGAATCGTCACCCTGAACTAAATCGTCACCCTGAACTTGTTTCAGGGTCTGCCCTGTTTTGGATTTAAGCAAAAAAACACAATTAGATAGATGCTGAAACCAGTTCAGCATGACATTTTGGCGAGAGTTTGGTCGGATTAAGTTTGACGCAAAGCCGTTTTTATGCCAATCTTGGCTGTCTGCTGTCTGCTGTCTGCTGTCTGCTGTCTGCTGTCTGCTGTCTGCTGTCTGTTCATGTTTTGCCTAAAATTCTGAATATTATTTATTCATTATAAATCATTATAGTGTTTTTTAATAGTAAATAAAAACACATCCTCAATTTAATTGAACCCATATATAAAAAAGTGCTTAAAATAAAAAGATATTGTACAATTAGGTTAGTTCAAAAGAGTTTATTTAATAATAAGAGGATAAATAATGTTTAAAAATTTAAATCTTGAGGAAAAAATTAAATTAAAATCTTTGCTAAGCCAGAGTTCTATTTCTATAATAGGTTCTATTGCATTAATAGCCCTTTACAAAGTTCAAATCCATCATGAAAGCGGACTTAACTGGGGAATAGGACTCCTTGTAGTAGCTATTATTTCAATTATCTTAATAGAAATTATTCAAAAAATCATAAATGATAATTTAACAAACCCTATATACAATGCTATATTTCATGCAAGTATTACTTCCAACGAAATTATAAAAGAAACAAACAAGCAGGAAGCTGTTGTAAATAATCATATTCAGCTTTTGAAAACAACTTCTGAAATTTTAGACAGATTAAAAAAATCCTCTCAAAAAACTAAAGAAAGCGCTATAAAAGTAGCTGACAAATCACAAGAAACACTTGACTTATCAGCAAAAGAACAAAAAGCCGTTAAAAGTAATATTGAAAAAATGAAAACTCTTAAGCAAAAAATCGAAATTATTGCTGAATTAATCCTTGAATTAAGCGAACACACACAGCAAATAGGCAGCATTATAGGCGCTGTAGAAGATATTACGGAACAAACAAATATGCTTGCTCTTAATGCGGCAGTTGAAGCGGCAAGAGCCGGCGAACACGGAAAAGGGTTTGCTGTTGTTGCAAGCGAAATCAGAAAACTTGCCGATGAAAGCAAACAGGCAACTACTAAAATTACTTCCCTTATTTATGATATTCAACAGGCAACAAATTCAACTGTTATGGCAACGGAAGAAGGAACAAAAGAAATTGAATCAGGTGTAGAACTTGCCCACCAAATAGCTCAAAACATTGATGTATTAAGAAATACAATCAATGAAACCGTTCATGCTGTCGATAATATCGTTAAAGATGCCGAACAACAAATGGAATGCACAGGAGAAGTAAATAATTCCATAAACCTGATTGATAAAGGTTTACTTGAATCTTCCACGAGCATACATCAAAGCATTGCGGCTCTTCAGGGACTCGTGAATGTTTCTAAAGATCTAAGGGATAACATTCTTGGAAATTCTGATATCAAAACAATCGAAAGTTTTAAAAAAGAATATAAAGAATACAAAGAATACAAAGCTTAAGACTGAGATTGCCGCGTCGGCGCTTCACTCCTCCTCGCAATGACAACGACAAAATCAAAGAGCAAAAATCATTATAAAAGGTACCGTGAATGGATTTTTCTGAAAGTGAAATCGTAGAAATTCTGAATATATTCAGAGAAGAAAGCGACGAACAAATTCAAAAACTTAATAAAAACCTTTTAAAACTTGAAGCTAATCCGAAAGACAATACGGCAATTTCCGAACTTTTCAGAGAAGCGCATTCATTAAAAGGCGCTGCAAGAATGATAGGACTAAATGACATCCAGCTCATTGCCCATAAGCTTGAAGATGTTTTTGGAATGGCAAAAGAATGCCGCCTTGATGTAACTGCAGAAACAATCGACACACTCTGCAAAGCTGTAGACTGTGTAAATTCAATAGTGGAAGAATCCATAGCAACCAGAGGAAATGCTACTTTTGATAATGTTCCCGAAATGGTGCAAAAACTTGAAAATATTATAAACTCGGAAAATTCAGAAACTGATAATTCAAATAAAGAAAAAAACACTTCATCTGAACCTGCTCAAAGTTTAAACCATAGAAAATCCGACCGGCAAAATCTTACTTATTTTGACATTAACAAAATAAGTAAGGAAAATAAAACTCTTATAATTCAAACAAAAGTAAACATAGAAAAACTTAAAATATTTTCTTCAAGTGCTGATGCAATAGAAGAGCTTCTACATTTTATCATACGTCTTCAATCAGCAATCGATGCGCTTGACAATCAAAGATTGTCCGGAATTATTGAAGACATAAAAATTAAACTTGAAGCAGCATTGAAAGGCAGCGGCATTTTAACTTCTGACGAAGTTTGGGAAATTGAAGAAAATTTTGAAACATTTTCTTCTTTATTTGAAAGATTAACTGCAATTCCTGAAACTAAAAAAGACATTCCTAATTCATTAAATAATCAAAATAGTCATTCTGAACACGAAGCTGTCACCCTAAATAGCCAAACTGTCATCCCGAAGCCACAAAGTGGCGAACTTGAGTTTCGGGATCTATCCAACGATGAACAGATGCTGAAACAAGTTCAGCATAACGATTCGCAAGTTCAGCATGACAAAATAGAATTCCATGATGACAGTCGCCATTCCAATTTTATTTTAGAAGGAAATATAGACGAAGATTTAAAAAATAGAATTTTAAATACAAGTTTAGAAAGTACTGATCTAAAAGAAGACCTTAAATTCATAAAAAATAATATAACTGTTTTTTCTATTCATTCACAGGAAAACATACTAAAATTTGATGAAGTAATTAAAAAATTAAACAATTTTTTTAAAACAATTGAAGATGAAAATATCAGAAATATTATTGAAAAACTTACAGAATTACTTATTTATTCAAAAGAAAAAAATATTCCTATAAGTACTGATGTTATACAAATAATCAAAGAAAGTTTTGAAGCGGCTGTTTTGATGATTAATTCTCCTTTTGAAATACAGGATAATCCTGTCCTGATTCTTCAAAGGTTGGCTGTTCTTTATCAAATGATCAAATTATCAGATACGGATAATCAACAATTTTTTATTGAAGAAGAAATTAAAGAATCTAACGAAGAAAATTCATCAAAATTATCAACCGTAAGCACCGGAACAGAAATTTTATCCAAAAATACACCGGCATCAGAAAATGATAACTCTGCCTTCGAGATAAAACCCGGTGACAGCAATACCATAAAAACACTTCGGGTTGATACAAAAAAACTTGACCAGCTTGTAAGTCAGGTTGGAGAGTTGATTATTGCAAAAATTAAAGCTAAAGAGCATTTGTCGGAACTGGAAAAAATAATTCGATCCGTTGAAGAATGGCATAGAGAATGGAATAAAACAAAACAATATTTTAAACATATTGATAAACCCCATTACAAATCGCCTGATTTTCCTGCAGGTTCTTCAATTTATTTACAAAATAAAAATCTTACTGTATTTTTTGAAGAAAATTCCGCTAAACTTACCGGTTTAACGAATAATATGAATAAACTTTATAAAATTATTCATGAAGATGACACAAGGCTGCATCTTATAGTAAACGAACTTGAAGAAAGAATAAAAAGCGTAAGGGTTTTGCCTCTTGCGACTATTTTTCACATGTTTCCAAGAATGGTCAGAGATATTGCCAGAGAAAAAAATAAAAATATCGAACTTATAATCTCCGGTAGTGAAACAAGCGTTGATAAAAAAATCATTGAAGAAATTAAATCCCCTCTTATTCATATAATAAGAAACTCTATAGACCACGGCATAGAAGATCCTCAAACAAGAATTAAAAACGGTAAAAATCCTGTCGGGAAAATTTTTCTTGCGGCTTATCACCTTGAAAATAGTGTTTTGATTGAAATAATAGATGACGGTCACGGTATTAATATTGAAGCAATCAAAAGAAAAGTTCTTCAAAAACAGTTGCTATCCAAAGAAGAACTGGATTCGATGACTGAAGAACAGATTATGAACATAATATTCTGGCCGGGCTTTTCAACAGGAGAAACAGTTACAGATATTTCCGGGCGAGGAATCGGTCTTGATATAGTTTATACAAAGATTTCCCAGCTCAACGGCAAAGTCAAAATAAAATCAACTTTGGGCGAAAGTTGCAGGGTTTCAATACAACTTCCTGTAACAATGGCAACAATTAAGTCTTTCCTTGTTGAAGTAAATAGTCAAAAATTTGCTATTCCGACAAGCACAATTAAAACAACTCTTCTTATCTCTCCTGAAAATATTTTCTACAAGGAAGGCAAAAAAACCATTATCGTAGAAGATACAACTGTTCCGATATGTAATCTTTGTGATGCCCTTGATTTAGCCGAAAAAAAACAAAAAAACAAAAAACTTGTTGTAATTGTAGTGCAATCAGAAGATATTCAAGTCGGTTTTATCGTCGATAAACTTATAGGGGATCAGGAAATTCTTCACAAAAATCTTTCCCCGCCTTTATTGCGTGTAAGAAATATCGCAGGCGTTACAACTTTAGGTTCAGGAGAACTATGCCTTATTTTAAATATCGGAGATCTTGTAAAATCAGCTTATTCGAAATTTGGTGTAGTAGAAAAACGAATGATTGCGAATGAAAATCCTGAACAGGATAAAGCATGCGAAAAACGTATCCTTGTTGTTGACGATTCATTAACTACCAGAATTCTTGAGAGAAATATCCTTAAAGCTGCGGGATATAATGTAACTGTAGCTGTTAATGGTCTTGAAGCGCTGACAAAATTGGCAACCGAAGATTATGATATTATAATTACAGACGTTGAAATGCCTGAAATAAACGGCTTTGAACTTACCGAACGATTAAGGGAACAGGAAAAATTTAAAAATATACCTATTATTCTTGTAACTTCTCTTTCTTCAGAAATTGATAGAAGAAAAGGCTTGGGACTCGGTGCAAATGCTTATCTTACAAAAGGAAACTTTAACCAGGATGAGCTTTTAGCAAATGTTAAAAAATTATTAGGTTGACCTTGTTTTAATATAAACTTTATTTTTAAAAAGAATAAGGTATAATTTAAGCTATGGATAAAGATTTTTTAAAAGAAAAAATAAATTATTATAAATTTTGGTTGGCATTTATTATTACAGCAGATGTTAGTATAATGGCTTGGGGTTATAATCATTTTAAAACATTATCGGTTATAAATTTTATTTTTATAATATTTATTTTTATAAGTTTAACAACTACAATTGCAATACTTAATAAAAAGACAAGAAATTTTCTTAAAAATTTGGAGGATTATAAAAATGGAAATTAACATTTTTGTTAGAGAGATAATATATTATGGCATAGTGCTTTTCTTTGTCGGTTATCTACTTTATACTTTTACAATAGGTGATAGAGAAACACCATCTAAAAAACACTCGTAAAAGAGTATAAAAAGTTGCTTGATACTACAAAACTAAAAAGCATCTTATTTGTTTTAAGAAAATACGAACTTGATTCTGATCATTCCAATCAGGTTAAAAAACTTGCTCTCACTCTTTTTGACAAAACAAAAGGAGTTTTGCATGATTTTTCCGATACTGACAGAGATTTGCTGGAAGCAGGGGCAATTCTCCATGATATTGGATATTATACTTCTGCTAAAGGTCATCATAAAAATTCCGCTAAAATAATAAAAGAAGAAAAACCCGATGGCTTTTCTGATGAAGAAATAGAAATAATTGCAAATATAGCCCGTTATCATCGCGGCAAAAAACCAAAAGAAAATCACGAAAATTATGCCTCTTTATCTGAACCCACAAAAGCACTTACACGAAAATTAAGCGCATTTGTAAGATTTGCTGATGCTTTAGACAATTCTCATCTTTCTCTGGTAACTGATTTAGATTGTATTTATGATATTTATTCACAAAATCTTTTTATATTATTAAAACTCAATATGCCTGATTGTTCTCTTGAAATTAATAAGGCTCAAAGCAAAAAAGACCTTTTTGAGGAAGAATTTGGGGTTAAAATTAAGTTTAGATTTGAATAGAAGAATTAAATCCTTAAATCATTATTTACACAAGGATTTTAAATGTAAAAAAGTTAAAGTTGAGGCATGACAGAGTAGTTAAGGAGGAGTATAATATTTTTTTAAATATATTTTTTAGAGAGTCAGAATGATGGAGAAAATATCTAATTATGAGAATGGTAGACATTATAGCCGGAAAAAAAAACGGGAATCCTAATAAGCAGGAAGAAATAGATTTTATTACAAAAGGAATTCTTAATGGTACTGTGCCTGATTATCAGCTTTCCGCCTGGCTTATGGCTGTTTGCTTAAAAGGCATGACTTTTGATGAAAGTTATATGCTTACTCAATCTGTTGTGAATTCCGGTGAGATAATGGATTTAAGCTCTTTGGGAGATATTATTGTCGATAAACATAGTACAGGAGGAGTTGGTGACAAAACAACCCTTGTTTTAGCAGCTCTTTTAGCAGCAGCTGGCATTCCAGTTGCTAAACTTTCAGGAAGAGGGCTTGGTTTTACCGGTGGAACCATTGATAAACTTGAATCAATAAAAGGTTTTAAAGCAGAACTTTCTAACGATGAATTTATAAATCAGGTTAAAAATGTCGGAGCTGCAATTGTTTCTCAAACCGCTAATCTTACTCCCGCCGATAAAAAAATGTATGAATTAAGGGATGTTACCGCTACTATTGACAGTATTCCTTTGATTGCAGCTTCTGTAGTATCAAAAAAGTTTGCCGCAGGCTCAAATGTTATAGTTCTTGACGTAAAATGCGGAAGCGGAGCTTTCATGAAAACTCTTGAGGAAGCCGAAGCGCTTTCTGTTACTATGACAGAAATAGGAAAAAGAGCAGGAAAACCTGTTATATGCGTGATTACTTCCATGGCTCAGCCTCTAGGAAATACTGTAGGGAACGGTATTGAAGTTTTTGAATCAATTAAAACTCTTCAAAACGAAGGCCCTGATGATTTAAACGAGCTTTGTCTTTATCTTGGTGCTATCAGTCTTGTAAAAGCTAAAAAAGTCAAAACTATAGAAGAAGGAAAAGAACTTTTAGCTCAAAAACTTAAAGACGGCAGTGCTTTTGAGAAATTTAAAGAAATGATTAAAGCTCAACACGGGGATATCGAATATTTAGAAAATCCTGACAAGTTGATTCAAACAAAGTTTGAGTATGAGCTTATCTCGGAATCTTCGGGATATGTAAGTAAACTTGACGCTCTTACCGTGGCAAAAGCCAGTAAAGCACTTGGGACAGGCAGGGAAAAGAAAGAAGATTCTATAGATTACACCGCAGGGATACGTTTATATAAAAAAATAGGTGATAACACAAATAAAGGCGAACCTTTAGCTAAAGTTTACGCAAATTCCGAGCAATCAGGTCAAGCTGCAAAAGAAATTTTAAATCAGGCTTACGAAATTTCTCTTGAAAAACCTCAAATACCTGAATTAATTATTAAAGTGATAGAATAATCACTAAAAAGGACTTATAAATGAATTCTGTAAAAATAATAATTTCTCCTAAAAGTATTATGGCTTTGATAGCGTTTGTTTTGCTGGTTATTTTTCTTTATCACACCAAAGACGTTATTTTGCTTTTATTTGCGTCTTTTGTAATTGCAAGTGCTCTCTATCCAACTGTTGATTGGATGAGCAGAAGAATGAGACGCGGTCTTGCAGTCGGTATAGTTTATTTTGTGGGAATATTGATTTTATCTGTTTTATCTGTACCGTTCTTTGCAATTTTAATAGGTCAAATTCGTGAATTTATTCAAGATTTTCCTAAATATTGGGCACATGTTCAATTTTTGATAACTAAAGGAGAAATATTAATAGAAAGTACAGGTTATATTCCTGATTATTCTCGGGCGTTTTCTGATTTACCCTCTATCAGCAAAGATATAGTAAGCCAATCAATAAATCTTACAGTTAATATTGTTGCCGGAATTGTTATGGCGTTTACGCTGGCAATATTAGTATTGTTCCTTCTTCTCGATAAAGAAGAAATTAAACAAGGTGTTTTAATGCTTTTTCCTGTTCAATGTAGAGAAAAAACCGAATTTATAATTGCGACGATTTCAAAAAAAGTTGGCGGTTATGTAAGAGGCGAGCTTTTACTTATGTTTGCTGTCGGTGTACTTACCTCGATTGCTTTAGCTGTTGCGGGAATAAAATTCGCATTCTTGCTCGGCTTGATAGCAGGTCTTTTGGAAATAGTTCCTATTGTCGGACCGATTTTATCCGCTGTTCCTGCTGTTATAGTAGCTTTGGCAGATAATCCATGGCTTGCTTTGTATGTAGTAATTATTTATTTTGTCATTCAAAGATTCGAAAATGTCCTTTTAACACCGTTAATTCTTGGAAAATTCCTTGAACTTCATCCTATAATTATTATTACTGCTGTTTTAACCGCCGGAAGTATTTTGGGTGTGTTTGGCGTAATTTTATCTCCGGCTATTGCGGCTTCTATTTATGTGTTAATTCAGGAGCTTTATCTAAAAAAAATTAATGCGGCAGAAGAATCAGATCAATTACATGAAGCATGAAGTTTAATTTTGGAGCATTTTCTTATCCAGGTGTGAGTTGTGCTGCCAAGTATCTTATGCAATAAATTAACAATTATCTTGTTATTAACATAAAAATCAACTCATTAAATTCAAGATTTGCTCATAATATTTATCAGCACAGGATTCCCAGGTAAATTTTCTTGCCTGATAATAAGGAATCTCTCCCCAATCAGTTTCAGTTGCTTTTTGCAAAGCCTCTGCGTATTCTTCAACATCCGTTACATCACAAAGAATTCCCGCATCGCCGATTATATCCATTCTGGAACAATCTTTTGGCGCAACAACAGGCTTGTTACATGCCATTGCCTCAAGATAAACCAGCCCGAATGGTTCTGATCGTGATGGAAGTGTAAAAACATCGCACGCTTTGTAATATGACGGAATTTGTTCATGAGGAACACATATTATCTTAAATCTTTTTTTACCGAGGAGTTTTTCGCCTTTTTTAATTAACTCGGCAGAATTTTCACCCGGACAAAGCAGTAAAACACTTCCTTTTTCAAGAAGAGCAACCGCTTCAATAAGCAAATCAAACCTTTTGTTTTTTGAATTATTAGCGAAAGAGTTTGAAACCGTATATAATGAATTTTCTTTTCTAAAAAAATCATTCTGATGTATAGAAGAAGCCAAAAATATCGGTTCTGAAAGATTTAGTTTCGCAGGCTCAATTTCAGGATTAAATCTGTTAAAATTTACTCCCATAGGTATAAAAGACGTATTCACTTCGGGATAATATTTTTTCAGCCAGTATTTCAACTCGTTTGTATAAACCACATATTTATCAGGCTTAAAAAAAAGATTCCTGCGAGCATTTTTTCCGCCTTCAATAAGCCCGCTGTGTTCGGTAAAAATTATCGGGGTTTTTTTTATCGTTCTGACCGCGGAAGCTGCCATAAGTCCGCCCCAATCGTTATTAGGAAGAATTACATCATATTTCCCTTTGAAAAGTTCCCAAACAACAGGAAAAAACGAGGTCAAATGCTCTATAAAGACTTCCGGTCTATTTGCAAAATTGCTAAGAAAATATCTTAACTTATCGTATTTTGATTCTTGTAAAACTTGATTTCTTGGAATACAGGAAATAAGCTTGCACAAATCGTTTACTTTTTTTGAAGAAAGAATTTTTACGTCACACTTGTCTTTTAATCTTTCTGCAAGCTCAAGAACGAGCGACTCTGATCTACCTACGGAATCTCCAACCGCAGGATGAATAAGTGCTATTTTAGGTTTTTGTTTTCCCTTACTTTGAAAAAACATTTTAATTTACCCCAATTTTTTCAACAAACACCTCAAGAGTATAAAGTATAAAACCGACCAACTCTTTAAAAATTAGCCTGATGGGGATAAAACAAGTTATAATTTTCAAAAAATAAATTTAAACCTTGACCATGCTTTTTGATGATAGTATATTAACTTATACGTACTTTTAATAATGTGGGCTTGTGGCGCAGCGGTAGCGCAGGGGACTCATAATCCCTTGGTCGAAAGTTCGAATCTTTCCGGGCCCATTCTTTATTTACAAGACTTTCGGCGATTGCCGAATTTTTTGTTTTTAGGGGTCTTGTGTACAGAAATATGTCATAAAATTTTCAGCATTGGTAAGAAAGGAGAATATTACGTTATGGGAACTACGACTATTCAATTAAATCACGACACAGCATCAAACTGGTCAACCAACAACCCAACTCTGGCAAATGGAGAGATGGGATTAGAATCTGATACAAATAAATTCAAAATTCGGTGATGGTTCTACCACATGGAACAGTTTAGCCTATGCAGACACTTCTGCCGGGTCTTTCAGATATGGACTTTATACGTTATCTGCAAATCAAACAAGTAATATTTCAGTAGGTAATCATGTTGAATGGAATACAGCAGAAGGCTCTCTTGGTGGACTTTCTACCGGCTCAGGACAGGAAAATGGAATAATTACACTTCCCGCAGGAAAAACATATAAAATTACATGCGTATGCAGAGGTGCTTTTTCTGGGTCTGGAAGTATTGTTTATCAAGTTTATGATAATACTAATTCGACATTTTTAGGATTAGCAGGCATGGAAACTTCCACCGACTTAGCTACGCATGCTTCCCCAAGAGCAGATATGATAAGCATTGTAACACCTGAAACAGAAATAGATATTGAGTTTAGATTTGTTTCTGTTAGTGTACCAAACTCCATTTATAGTGCATATTCCTGGGCTTTAATAGAAGAATACGGTGGCTATTAAATAGCCTGAAAATCTATAAACAACACTTTAATAATAAAAGAAAATCTTTTAATTATTTGTATAAAAACCAGTATCATTTTTAAAATAATGCTGGTTTTTATATTACAAAACTATTAAACTATAATTTGCTTAAGTCTTAATAGGAATGATATGATTTATCCTAAGTTTTAAATAAAATTGGAGAAATCAATAAATGAGTAATGCGCTAGAACAATTTATTACAAAAACAAATATTCAGAAAAGAATAAACGAATTAGCAGAAAAATATAAAAATATAAAAATATAAAAATAAAAAAATTATACTATACGGTGCAGGTAGGTTTTTATCATTAATATTAGACAATTATGATATTTCAAAACTTAATATATTAGGCATTGCAGATCAAAGTTTTTCCAACGGAAATGAATTTTTTAACAAATTTAAAGCGCTACCTCCAGAAAACATTTTGGATTTTGAGCCAGATATAATATTGATCTCTGTTTTTAATACAGAAATTATAAGAGATTTTTTAGAAATCGATTTATTAAAATCAAAAAACATTATTTTGGAAGATTTTGTCAATAAAAAGAGGAATGGGATCTTTTTTCATAATAAACTTTATAATAATCCTCTTTTAAGGTTACATATAACCAGATTTATACTTTCACAAATACACATAGCTTTAGCCTTATTTCTTATTATAATAAGCAAAGTTCTTCCAACACCTAAAAGACTTAATATTATTAACGATGACTTGATTGATAGACTCAAGAACAGTTATTGGCGGTATTCTTTGTCAGCATTAATATTTAAGCTAGAGGAAGGTTATTTTTTCAATAGTCTTAATTTTGGATATCCATCTATGGAAATTGGAGTAAATGACGGACACACATCAAAAATATTTTTTAAAGGTAAAAAAATAACCGTAGCATCTGATCCTGATATTTCTATGAAAATAAAAAAAGATAAAGAAGTAATGGAAATATTTGATGAAATAGCTAAAATTGATGCGATGAAAGAATATCCTTTTGAAGATGAATACTTTAAAGATATAATTATGGTACATATTGTTGATCACATTAAAGATATTGATTCTGTGTTTACTCAAATCAACAGGGTTATGCAAAAAGGCGGTAATTTTTATTTTTCAGGGTATTCTGATGAACAAAAAGGAAAGGGTTTAATTAAAAATGAAAAAGCTAATGAGTATAGTAAAGGTGGGTATAACACTTATAATCATAATGAGTGGAAAGAAATTTTAAACAAACACGGGTTTAAAATGATTAATTATAATTATTTATTGTGCGGATTTATGGGAAAATTTTATGAAAAAACAATATTTTTATATCATGCTAACAGACGAGTATTGAAATTTTTTGAAAGAATACCTTTGCTTAACAAATGGTACGAAGAAATGATTAGCGATTTTATAGTTCCTTTATGTGAAAGAGATATACAATCAGGCAAAAATCAAAAAGGCGTGCATTTTTGGATTCATGCGCAAAAAATTTAATTATTGAATTTCCTTGTAAATATTCTCTATTCCGTTAGTTTTAATATTTTCCATTCCTATTTTGCTCATTTTTTCAATATTAAGTTCTTTTGTAAAAACTTCCATATTTATTTTTTCATGATAACCGGCAAATACAGATGAACCCAAGTTATCCAGATATTTGGCATTTTCAATTTCAAAAAGTTCATTTGCAACTATAATGCAGGGAAGCCCACAGGCATTTGCTTCAAATGGAGTTATTCCTCCGCCTGTTATAGCAATATCATACTTGTAAAATTCTTCAATAAGTGAGGGGACGGTATTTTTTACCGTAAAATTATCGTTAATCAATTTTTCTAATTCATTTTTATGCAGAAAAGACGGACCTGTTATAACACAAGCTTTTTTATTCAGCTCTTTCAGAATCTTCACAATTTTTAAAGTTACACCATAAGTATCACTTCCCCCGAGTGTTATTAAAATATTATTAATATCTTTTCTTTTTCTTTTAAAGACATTTATTTCTTTATTTAAAACAAGATATTTAATGCCTTTACAAATTTTCTTTCCTTTTAAATCCTCGTTAAACATAAAAGGAAGTCCTGCAAAATTTACATCGGCAAGTTCTGCGCCACTTCCGGCATCATCAAAAGTGATTAATTTAATTCCATTTTTTACAATATTTTGAGAATGCCTGATATTAGTGTCTAATCTGTCGTTTATCCAGACGTTAAGTCTATATTTTTTTATTAATTCTGTTTCCCAATCCGATTCAAAGTCAGATAAATTGACAAATTCAAAATTGACAGAGTTTTCTTTCAAGAGGGAAACTGCTGTTTTATCATTATTAACAAAAACAACAAAATCTTTATTAACAGAATTTAAAAACTCTACCAGATTTAAAATTCTGTACAAATGTCCTAAGCCCTTTTTATGGGATGCTTCTAAACATATTCCGAACATATTCCTGCTTATTTTTTGTTTAATACAAGTAACATTGTATCAGTCATTTTATTTTGGGTTAACTCTTTTTTATATAAATCATTAATTTCTTTTAATTTAGTATCCAGCATACTCTTCAATTAATAGAAAATTATATAAGGAAGCTATGCTTGTTAATGCTGTAGGATTAGCAATCCTAATATCTATATCAATATTCGTCGATGGAGAAATTATAGCCCAAAGGACGTGTGAACCCGAATTATTAGTTCCATTTGTTACTGCATAAAATACAGAAGTTCTTACCATAGTACTATTAGTTCTATCATAAATCCACATGGCAGTTATTCCAGTATTTCCTGAAAAACCCAATCTAAGTTCACAAGTTATTTTATAAGTTTTACCTCCTGTAAGAGTTATTATCCCATTAGCTTGCCCTGAGCCAGTTGAAAGACCACCCAAAGAACCCGATGTTGTATCATATTCAACATGATTTCCGTCAGCCAAATTGCTTGTTTGATTGGCAGATAATTCATATAATCCATACTTAAAAGATGAATTTCCTCCGAAATATGAAAGCGAATTCCATACAGTGGTACCATCACCAAATTTTATCTTTTGCGTATCAGTTTCCAATCCCATTTCACCCAATGCCAGAGTTGGATTGTCAGATGTCCAATTTGCTGCTGTGTCGTTTCTTAATTGAATTGCCGTATTGTTACCCATTACACGTGTTTCCTTTCGTATATTTTATATTTTCACTTTTGGAAGAGTTTTAATTTTAAAACGCAACATAGCCATTGTCAAGTAAAGTATCTAATGCCATATATATATATATATATATATATGGCACTTATAAGTCGTATTCGTTCATTCCAAAAAATTAATAAAATTTTTACAATAATTAACTCGAGTTATGAATTAGCGACACAAATTAATTAAAGGACAATTCATTTAATTATTCTCCCTTTCATATTGTATTGTCAATTGAACAAGTTTTTTTGTATCAATATATTCATTTTGACTATTTTGAACAATATAACAAGCTTTTTTATAATCTTCCAAAGTATCTACGGTAAGACTTATTTCAGGTTTGTTTTTTTCCCCCGGTGTTTTTAAAGTTGCTATCTTAAATAAACCGGGATTTTCAAGAATATATTCATTAACATGCTCTATGTGATGAGGTTCTTTTCCTTCAAAAAAGCTTTTTTCTAATGCTTCAAAAGTAAAAATTTCTGCTCCCACTCCTTTTGGCAAACTTTCAAAAGAATGTGAATAATCAGACTTTGTTTCAAGATGAAATTTTATAAGGTTATCAAGTTCTTCTATATCAACAAAAGGATTATCCGCCGTAAGTCTTATTATGTGGCTAAATTCATATTTTTTTGAACATAAATAATATCTTTCCAAAACATTATTTTCACTTCCTCTAAAACAGGTAATATTATTTATGTCACAAAATTCTTCTATAATATTGTTTTCAGGATTTGTTGAGGTCGCTAAAATAATTTTCACAGGAGTTTTTAAAAAAGATAATCTGTAAAAAATGTGTTCCAGTAAGGTTTTATTTCCTATTTTTTTTAAAACTTTGCAGGGAAGACGATTTGACCCCATTCTGGCTTGTATAATTATTCCTGTCATAATCAAATATAACTCTGAACTATAATATTTCTATTATCAATTTCAACTATTTCTTGAGTTGTTTTTCTGGGTAAACTGCAATCTTTGCATTGAGGTAATTCTTTAAATCCACCTTTTTTTTGATTAAGTCCTCTCAAATAATTTAATTTTTCACCATGCCATATTTCATAAACAGTCTGTTTGTTTAAATCTCCAAGTTCTTGCCCTTTATTAAAACCATTTGTACAAGGAACAGCTAAACCATTAATTCCTACTACAAGTCGCTGATAGTATTGAGGGCATGCAAAATCTTCTTCATACTGAAAACCGTCTAAAGGTTCTTTTTCTGCATAATCTCTTTTGGCGTTGAATGCTATTAAATCACAGACTTTAGACATTTTGTCATAAAATTCCGTAGGATTTTTTTCAATGGCCGGCCATATTGTTTGAATCTTTATAACAGGTTTAACTTTATCTGCTTTTTCTTTTATTTCTTTGTATTTTTTTAATTGTTCATACATTTCATTAAATTTAAGAGGATATCTATTTTTTTCATATTCTTCATATAATCCGTCAAAAGATATTGTTATCCAATCAATACCCGCATTCATTAACTCTTTAAAAAATTCAGGCGTAATTTTACCCGCATTTGTAATCATTGAAACTTCTTTTATATTTTTATTTTTAGCATAATTTATTGCTTCAATAAGATTAGGATATAAAGTTGGTTCACCTTTCAAACTTAAACGCAAACTAAAAACTTTACCGGAAATTTCGTCTATTATTTTTTTATAAAGTTCAAAATTTATAAAACCTTTTTCAATTTTTTTATCATATTTGTCAACCCGATAAAAACAAAAAGGACACTTTAGATTACAAAAAGTTGAAAGCTCAATATCAACATGAATTGGATATTCTGAAACATGAAAGTTTTTAGGGAAATCCGACCATTGACTTCTATTTAGTTTATATTCTTCCTCTACTCCAAATCCTCTTTTTCTGTTGAAAGCTTCTTCTCTTTCAATTGTTTCGATTGAATAATTGCCTTTATTTATAGGTATATTTACGTTATTTGTCGTCATTTACACTACTCCATTCAATTAAATCATCTTTTTTTAGATCTTTTGATGTTACTTTTCCTAATATTTCCGTGAAATATTTAGGCTCAATCCCATTGCCCGGTCTTTTTATATCAATGTTTTCTGATGAAAATTTTTCATCTTTTTTAATATCTTTTATTACAACAATGCTTTTTCTGTTATTTATTCTGTTCTGAATTTCAGCACCGACAGGCATTTTAAGGCCTGATCCTTTTAACTTTTCTATTTCTCTGACCGAATCAACAATATATTTCATTTCATCAGGAGTAGCAGAAATCATATGATCAGGACCTTCGGCCTTTTTATCAAGAGTAAAATGTTTTTCCAAAACCTGCGCTCCCATTGCAGATGCCGTTATACAAGCTAAAGGGGTAAGCGTATGATCTGAAAAGCCTATTGGGAGATTAGGAAATTCTTTTTTAAAAGTATTTATAACATTTAAATTAACTTGTTCTGAATAAGTCGGATATCCTGAAACAGTATGAAAAAGTATAATTTTATCATTTTTTTCTTCCAATATTGCGTTAACCGCGTCTTTAACTTCTTCCAAATTGCACATCCCTGTCGAAAGCAGTATAAACAGTCCTGTTTTAGCGGTATATTTCAATAAAGGAATATTAGTCGCATCATCTGCACCGATTTTGTGAGCTTTAACACCTAAAAAGTTTAACATATCAACATCAGTCTGATGTGAAGGAGTGGAAAACCAATCTAAATTCTTTGAATCGGCATAATCAAATATTTTTTTATGTAATTCTTCTGAAAGTTCATATTTTTTAAAATATTCATATTGAGATATTTTTCCGGTATTTTCCATATCAAAAAAAGCATTTTTACAAGCTATAGTTTCAGCTTTATATGTTTGAAGTTTAATTGCGTCAACACCGGCATACTTTGCGGCATCAATAAGTTTTATTGCCTCTTCGTAAGTGGTAAAATTACCGCCAATTTCGGCTATAATATAACATTTATCAAAATTGTGGAACATTTAACCCCCATAATTTAAAAATTTTTTGTATCAAGAATATTCGACACTTTTCACCTCTGAAAAATTTTTTATTAATATGTTTAAGTTAATTATATTTCAATAATTTAAGTTATAACAGGAATTTATGTTTTATTCCTCAATTTAAATTATTAATTTTTCTAAAGAACTATAAAGTTTTGTAAAGAACGTCCGATATAGATAAAGAGATGTAATTTCTCATTATTTAAGGTCATCCCGAAACAAGTTCGGGATCTGTCTGACGTGGAATAGATGCTGAAAGCAGCAAAGCTGCAATTTATGTACACGATACATGAATCGATTACTTAATTATGTGCCTTTGGCGCTTCAGCATGACATTTGTAAAGGAAAACTGAATGCTAAAAGAAACCTTGAAGAGCCAAATACCTGTTTTTTCAGGCGCTGATATAAATCATATACTGGATTTAGCACAAAAATCGCATGAAAATTATCTTCTAAGGTCTAATCAGAATGATCTTGATAAAGCTCTTGTATATTATCTTGAAGCAATGAAGCTTAATCCTTCCATTCCCCATGTTTATTATAAACTTGCCAGCTTATTATGGGAAAAAGGCGATATTGATTTAACTTCGGCTATACAAAAATGTAAAAAAGCCATAGAACTTGACCCAAAATCCTCTAATGCCAGGCTTTATTTAGGTTATTTCCTAAAAGCATCAGGCAATTATAAAGAAGCTGAAAAAGCGTTTAAAATTTCTATTAAACTCGCAGGATTCAGGTCTTCCAAGCCAAGAATCACTCTAGGATTAACAATAATACAGCGATTGCAGCAATCAGATTTTAATTTAATTGATTTTGTAAGAGGAATTCATTATTTTATAACCGGAGTGCTAATGACATCCTATGATTATGATGTAATCAGGATGTTTTATAAAAGCAATGCTGAAGATTTTTCTATACTCAAGTATAAATTCAAGGCGGGTTTTCATAAAAAGACGGGGAATTTTACAAAAACCGTTGAAACTTATGAAAAAGCAGCCCTTCGCACAGGCAGAAAAGATTTATTTTATTCAAAAATAGGCGATCTTTTAGTTGAGCTGCAAAATCCTCAAAAAGCAGCGGACTTCTACAGAAAAGCACTTTTGACAGCTGAAGATGATATTGTTCTCTGGGCAAAACTCGCTGAACTTCTTCAGAATTTTGATAAGAATAACTATGAAGAAATAATTGACTGTTTCAATCAAATTGCTAAATTAGAGCCTTTAAACTCAAATCTGTTCTATGAGTTAGGGCATTTATATCTTAGAAAAGAAGATAAATTCAGTGCGGTTAATTCATTTAAAAGGGCTATAGAAATTGATCCCGATAATGCTTTTTATCATAACAGTCTTGCTTATGCCCTTGTTCAACTTCAGGATTATGAAGGAGCAGTTTCTGAATACCAAAGAGCTATACGTTTAAATCCTGACAATGAGTGGACTTCTATAGTTTCTCAGGCGCTTGGCGCAATTTATCATCAGGTTAAAGACAATATGGATGCTGCTATTGTAGCATATCAAACAGCAATAGTTCTTGACCCCAATAATATTGACGCTTTTATTGCTTTAGGTGAATCCTATCAGGATAGAAATGACTTTGATAATGCTATTGATTGTTATTGTAACGCGGTAAAACTTGATCCCAATATTCCAAAGATTTACTGCAACCTGGGATTAACTCTCTGGGAAAAAGGCTGCATCGAAGAATCAATCATTGCTTATCATAAAGCTATAAGTTTAAATCCAAAATATGAAATAGCTTTTAATAATCTTGGCGTTGTTTATCTTGATGGAGCAAACAGCCCTGAAGAAGCTGTTGTTATGTTTACTCAAGCCATAAAACACAATCCCAATTATGCTCTTGCCTATTATAACAAGGGAAGATCTTATCAGGCTATGAAAAATAAAGCAGGCGCGGCAAAATATTATCAAATGGCAATGGATATAAATAAGCTTACAGACGAAATTGATGAAAATGAAATTGAAGATCGCTTGTATAGTCTGTTTTCAGTTTCTTAGCAATAAGTTAGCTGTCATTGCGAGCATAGCGAAGCAATCGCATAATTTCACAAATAATGAGATTGCCACGTCGAGCTTTCAGCTCTCCTCGCAATGACAGCTTGTAGAAAAAAGGGGGAATAAACTAATTTGCCGGTGATTCTTCATTAATAAATTTTTCGGAAGCAAATGAATCAATATTTTTAATTTCTTCTTTTGCAGCTGGTGCTATTTGAAGAAAAGCTTCAACAACTTTAGGAGAAAACTGCGTACCGGACGATTTTTTTAATTCTTCTACGGCATATTCATGCGGAAGACCTTTACGATAAGCCCTATCGGAAGTCATACCGTCATAGGCATCTGCAATAGCTATAATTTGCGCTTCTATAGGAATATCTTCTCCTAATAATTTATAAGGATAACCTTTTCCATCGTATTTTTCATGATGAAAACTTACAATTCTTATAACAGAACGCAGCTGTTTAATTTCTTCAAGGATTTTAACGCCGGTTACAACGTGTTTTTTGATTTCATCAAACTCTTCAGGAGTAAGATTGCCCGGTTTGTTCAAAATGGTTTCAGGCACTCCTATCATTCCTATATCGTGCAATAGACCTGCAAGTTCGAGTTCACTAAGTTCTGTGTCGGATAATCCAAGAGCTTCACCGGTTTTTAACGCATAATAAGTAACTCTTTTGCTTCTGCCAAAAGTATAATGATCTTTTGCGTCAAGCGCTTCGGTAATAGCAGAAATAGTTCCCGAAAATAATTCTTTTAAATCAAGCGCAAGACTCTGATTATCAAGATTTAACTGATAAACCTCAAAACTTGCCTCAAGTATATTTATTAAATCATTAGGATTCCATGGTTTTCTGATATATCTGTGAATTTTACCTTCGTTAATCGCGCCGATCAAGCTTGTAGAATCAGTATAAGCTGTAATTAAAATTCTTATCGCATCAGGCGCGTAATGTAAGGTTTTTTTTAGCAGTTCAACGCCATCCATGCCGGGCATTTTATGATCAGATATAATCATATCAATCTTATTGCTTTTCAAGATTTCAATTGCTTCAAACCCTGAATTTGCAAGAAATACATTATAATTACTCCGCAGTGTTCTTTTGAACAACTGCAAATTATCTATTTCATCATCTGTAACTAATATGTTGTATTTCATTTATTATGATACTTCTATAGGGTTTTCACTACTTAAATTACTTTGTTCTGTCCAATTAACAGGAATTTTTATGATAAATTTAGTTCCTTTACCTTTTTCGCTTTCTACTTCCATTTTACCATTATGACTCTTAATTATTTTGTAACAAATTGATAACCCCAGACCTGTACCTTCACCAACAGGTTTTGTGGTAAAAAACGGATCAAATATTTTTGGAAGTGTCTCTTCATCAATACCTGGACCTGTGTCTTCGATTTCGATTACCGCATCCTGATCTATAACTTTTGTTCTTACATAAACATTGCCGTTGCCTTCTATCGCTTGCGCCGCATTATCAAGAACGTTCATAAATACTTGATTTACCTGTCCCGCATAACACATAATCTGAGGAACTTCACCATATTGTTTATGAACGGTAACCCTGTCTTTATATTTGCTTTCCAGAATATTTAAAGCACTGTCTATCCCTTCATGAATATCAACTTCTTTAACCATAGCTTCATCAAGCCTTGAGAAGTTTTTTAGGTCGAGTATAATTTGTTTTGAACGTTCTGCGCCTTCATGACAACTTTTTATTAATAAGGAAAGATCTTCCACGATAAATTCATATTCAAGATCTTCTTTTAATTTTTCTATTTCTTGAATTTTATCTTCAGGTAATTGGTTTTTAAATTCTTCATATTTAGCAATGATTTGAATAAGGTCATTTGAGTAATTTTTCAAGTGTGAAAGATTACCGTAAATAAAGTTGATCGGATTATTAAGTTCGTGTGCTACTCCTGCTACAAGCTGTCCCAGCGAACGCATCTTTTCGTTATGAACAACTAAGGATTGGGCGTCTTTAATTTCTTTATTCGCTCGTTTAAGTTGAAGATTTATCCTGCTTAATTCATGCGTTCTGTCCATAACTTTTTGTTCAAGAGAGTTATAAAGATCGCTGAGCTTATCAGCCATAGTATTAAAGGCTTTTGCAAGCACTCCTATTTCATCTTCAGATTTTACATCGGTTCTGAATTTCAAATTTCCCTGTGAAAATTCTTCAGCACCTTCTACAAGGTTTTTTATCGGCTTTGTTACGTATTTTGCAAGTATAAAAGCTGCCCAAAAACCAAAAACTATAAATAATATTGAAAGAGTCAAGTTGCCTTTTACCAGAAGATCTATAAGATGTTCGATAGAATTTTCATTATAAAATGCAACAATAAGACGATTATCACCTACATTAAAAGCATTTTGCTGAATATTTGCAGGATCCATGTTTGTGTATTTTGTGGAAAATCCACCATCCATCCATAGTTTATTTATAGTTGCTTTAGTTCCGGCAATATCACCAACCGTAGTCCATATATATTTTTGGGTACGATTATCTATCAAACTCGAATATAAAACCAGATTATTATCTACAAGATTTTTTGCCAGATTGTAAGTATTAATAAACTTTTTCCCTGTTTTATGTTCTTGAGTTGCCGAACTGTATATAGTATTTGAAAATGCTATATAATTCTGATTTTGATCTATTCTATATTGTTTAAGAATCGGCGTACTGGCATAAAGGTTATATGCGGATATAAAAAATACTGAGTAAAAAATAGAAACGCCAATAATCGTTGTAAATTTACTGACTAACGATACTCTTGTTCTTAATACTTTTTCTTTTTTCATAAATTTATCCTAACTCTTAATCCAATTATTATAATATTATAATTTAATTATTATTTTCTGATTCAGCATTATCAAAATCTTTTTTATTAGATTTTTTTGAATTTTTATAATTAATTTTTTTAGATGGATTATTTGATGATTCTAAAACTTTTCCTATAAAAAACCCGAAAAAACCTGCTGTAATCGCTCCAAAAATACTGTACAAACATGCATTTATAACTGTATTATAATCAAAAGACATTTCTTTTAATAATACAATAGATCCTATTATTAATAAAGTGAAACAGGAAAAAATTCCGGCGATTTTAGCTGATAATCTAATGATTTATTCCTCCAGTCGGGTTTATTTTTTGCAGTTTGCTTCTAATTGACGCTTAAAACAAAATTGTATAATAGCTGTTTTATCAAAATTTGAGATGGTTTGAAATTTTCCTGAAAGAAAAATTTTTTTATTCTGTGGCTGCTCGCAATCTGCTCGCAAGATTTCAAATAAAGTATTTATTTCTTTTTTGTTAGGTAAAGTAAAACGTGCGTTTAATATACAGTTTAAGTTATATTTAACGGAAGAAGCAAATTGCATTCCTCCGCCTCCAATATTAATTGTTTCAGCTTCTGTTTCTTGGCTGGTAACTGTTTCCTTAATAAATACCGGCATTTTGGTTTTTATACGGGGGTATTCTCTTTTTTGGACAATAGTAAATTTTGACGGAACCGCAAAAAATACTTTATTATTCTCTGTTTTATTTACCTTTGAAGTAAACATAATCATATAATCTTCTGTTGATATTAATATTTCCGGTGCAGAGCCCGTCATTGCCAATGAAGAATTTTTTACTTCCGCAACAAAATAATCTTTGCATGCAAAAATTATTGTTCCCATTGAAAATTCTTCAATATTATCAGGAATTATCTTTATTTTTTGATTTTCTTTTATAGGATTTACTGGATTCATTTTTTATTCAAAATCAATAAATTATTTAATTAATATTTTTCTAAATATACAATAAATTAACCTAAAAGTGAATATTTATAAAAGCATTAGACAAAATAACTACTTATTTAGTGGTATTTTTTTATTCCCATTTTTATCCACATTAGGATTATAGCTTTTTATTAAAAATTGGATAATAAATAATGTTATCAATTAATAGCAAAGTCATTCCGAACTTGTTTCGGAATCTAAGACCCTGAAACAAGTTCAGGGTGACATTTAATTTAAGATTCGGAGTTGGAGTTTAGGACATGTCAAATTTAAAATATTTTTATCAAAATGCAAAAAAATTAATTGCAGCTATTGCGTTAATTTTAGTAATTAACGTGCAGCCGTCGTATTCGGAAAACTATACTAAAGATGAATTAAACACTATTAATGTTTATGAAGATGTTGCACCTTCTATAGTTTCTGTTGATGTTGATATTGATGACGGGGTATCAAGCGGAACCGGTTTTATCATAGAACAAAGCGGTACAATTTTAACAAGCGGTCATGTTATAGAAGGACATAAAAAAATTAAAATAACTTTATCCAGCGGAGAAAAATATGATGGTCAAATTATAAATGACACAGAAACAGGTGATTTTGCCCTTCTTAAAATAAAACCTAAAAAAAATCTTCCTGTAATTAAACTTGGTGATTCTTCAAGAGTTAAAGTAGGACAAAAAGTCCTTGCAATAGGAAATCCTTTCGGATTTAGCAGAACTCTTACTGAAGGAATAATAAGCAGGGTTGATAAAGCCAAAAACAAAATTCAGACAGATGCGGCAATAAATCCCGGTTGTTCCGGAGGACCTTTATTAAACACTGACGGCGAAGTTATAGGAATTAATCAGTCTATTTATAATCCTGATAATAACAAATCAAACATCGGAATAGGATTTGCTATTCCTGTAAACCTTGCGAAAAACTTTATAAATGAAACAAAAAAGAGCAAGCCTTAAGATATTTTTTATTATTTACGAGTTGCTGCTTTAATTTTATCACCGGCAACTTCTGTGCCTTTAGAAAATCCTATAAAACAAACAAACCATAGTATAAGAATGTTTATATAAAATAAAGGATTTGCGGATGCAGAGTTATTTTGTAAAACACATGAAAACAGGTACAAAAATACTATTAAAATTGGAGTAATAACAGTATTTTTAAATTTCATTACTTTTTTTTGCAAGAGTGTTAAGACTTGAGCGGTCACAAAGGAGCTTATTATATATCCTATTAACCATAACCATGGATTAATGGCAGCCATAATGGGAGGTGTCAGCATAACATAAGTTGTCAAAGTCGTATTCAAAATAGAATTTATACTTAATGCAATTATAAAGGTAATAATAGCAAGTAAAAAAGGATTTTCTTTAAATAAATCTTTAGGGTTTTTCAATCCGTTAACTAAAGTTTTTATAAAATCCGGTTCTTTTTTTCTTATTATATTCTTGTCATCTTTTAAGACAGTAGCAATCTTACTTAATTTTTCTTCAGAAGAAAATTTCTTGTTTGAACTTTCTAAAAGTCGCTGTTCTATGGATTTTTCTACAGGTTTGACTTTTGGCTCATTTGATTTTGTTTTGAAATTCATGGGTGCTTGAATATTGTAATCTATATTGGAAAGAAGGAGTCCGGCAGGTTTCATTGAGGTTTCTGCTCTTTTGCATAACCTGTAAAGATTTAGCTGTCCTGCATTTTTGGGAAGTTTTATTTCTCCCATATCCTCAAATCTGACATTTTCAACTTTGTCATAACTTGAGATAGACATGTCCTTAAATTCTTTTGTGACAAAGATTTCCCCCGGTGTTGTAACAGGTTCAATTCTGGCAGTAATATTTACCAGAGTGCCATGAACATTTTGTTTTCCTGAAACAGGATCAAAAATCAATTCAAATTCTCCAAAATTGCCAGCAATTCTAGGATTTAATTTTCTTATGCCAAATTCTTCAAAATTAATTTTACTAAAAGATTCTCTATATGCGAGAGCCATATTGATTGCCATTTCCGCCTTATCATAAATTGCAAATATGGCATCACCCCAGGTATTCCAAATAACTGCCGCATCCTTATACTCTTTAAGCTGTTCAGAAACTACAGGAATAACTTTATTAAAATATATTTTCAAATCAGCATCTTTTAATGTGCTGTATTTTTCGATATCCGTAAATATTACATAACCATACATACTATAAAATAATTTCCTATAATTACCAGTCTAATTTATCCGTAAATTTTATATTTATACCGGGACCGTCAGTTTTTGAAGCCACGTTTATTTTTTTATTTCTAAATAAAGAGACAGCATATTCTACGCCGGATAAAAGTCCGACAAGACAAACAAACATTAGTGCAAGAATATTAATATAGAATTTTTGTGTTACTAAAATTAAAATTGGAAATGAAATCGCGGCACCATATGGAAAAGCGTACATGCCCAGCTGCAAAAGTCCCATTAAAATAACCGCAATAACAATATTTTTTGATTTGATTATTTTTATATTTAAAACAGTTATTATTTGTCCAACAAAAAAAGAACTTATAATAAAGCCTCTTAGCCACATCCACGGATTAATAATTGCCATAAATTCTGATGTCACAGGGTTTGAAAGTATTGATATGTGAATATAAGGATGATCTTTAAAAGCTGATTGAAGGTTTGAATTTAGCCAAAACAAGCTTGAATTAAAATAATATTCACTCCACTTAAATAAGCTTTTTGTAAATTCTAATTCCAACAGGAAATTTACAAGAATTGCCACAAGAAAAACAACTACAGCAAGTACAAAAGGATTATCCGTAAATATTTTTTTTTCATTTTCATTTTCATTTTTTAAGGTTTTTAACTTTTTTTTAACGTCTCTCATCTTAAATAACCTTCTATCATTATATCGGGAGGGAAATTTTTAACTTCACCAAACTTGAATTCTTTGCTCTTATTTATATTTTCGACTTTAAAGCCCTCAAAAGAGCTTATAGCTGTATTATCTCCAACAATTTTAGGTGCAATAAAGAAATAAACTTTGTCAATGAGATTATATTTTAAGAAAGCACCATTTAAGTTACCGCCGGATTCAATCAGAATACTGAAAATTTCTTGTGCAGATCGGAA
>Ga0209417_1001544_pt1 | contig 41610 bp, 25 predicted proteins | sample RifGroF2_FD_184002 | JGI IMG/M metagenome (GOLD analysis project Ga0209417, IMG submission 184002) | Groundwater microbial communities from Rifle, Colorado, USA - Groundwater F2 (SPAdes) (version 2) | ecosystem: Environmental > Aquatic > Deep subsurface > Groundwater | place: Rifle, Colorado... | reverse complement strand
CCGCCACTCCGAAGTTGTAGTTCTCGTGCTTGAAACGCCCGATCAAACCGGTGACCACCCGCACACCGCCCCTCAGCAATCGCAGGGTCGCGCTCTCTTCCGAAGTCGCTTTGTCGTATTTATATTTTTCAATCAGGAAATCACTGTTCGCTTGCAATGTGATACGTCCGCCATCGCGAAACACGACGACAGCATAAGACTTGTCACTACTCTTCAGCGTATCCCCTTCGTAAACGGGCGCCCCCAATGCAAGCTTGCGCGTGCCTCCGCGCAATTCGCTTGCCGCTAGCTCACCTCTCAGCAACATTACGCGTCCCACCGCCTTTGCCGTCACTTCCGGGGGCTTGACCGGCGCCGCTTCACTCTCGTCCTGGCAGTTTTTTGTCGCGCACAAGCGTGTAGAGAAATCGGTCCCGCGAATACCGATGGTGGATGTCTTCGCCCGCAATTGATAGGCGTCGGGGTTGCCGCGCTTGCCGATCAATCCGGTCACGGTGCGGAAACCGCCTTTCAGCAAACGGAACACCGCATTGTCACTCTGGGGAGATTCCTTTTTGAAACGATAGGCCTCGATCTTGAGGTTGGAATCAGGCCGCAGGGTCATCCGGGTGCCGTCGTTCATGACGACTTGCGCGTAACTGTCCTTGGCAGTGATCAGCATATCGCCCTCAAGCACATCGGCCTTCGAACCGATTACCTTGACCGTACCGTCCGTTCTTTGCGCGACCAGCGCCCCGCTCATGTAGCCGACCTTCCCCACCACCTCTTCTGCCATTACCGGCAGTACAAATGTCAATAAGGAAAGGGACAATAGCGCTGGAATCCGTCTGCTCACGTCACACCTCACACTCAGAATGTTGCCTGCAGCGAGGCGTGGAGCCGCCAATCGCCCTTAAGCTGCTGCGGATCGTTACCCGCCTTCATGATGCGCCCCGCATCCACCCGCAAGGAATATTGCTGGGTATAGGCCGAGCGGAACCCGATCCCTGCAGCATTGATCGTGGTCGAACTGCTGCTCCCTTGTGACTTCACCATGCCGCCGTCCCAGAACACCAGCGCACGCAGTTTGCCATCGCCCGCTGCAAACGCCGGCAAATACCCTTCGATATTCAGCCGAGCGCCCTTCTCTCCGGTTTCGCTGCCTTCCGAAAATCCGCGCACTCCGTCCGCCCCGCCCAGACGCATCTGCTCGCCCTGGATCAGGGTGTCGCCGCTATGTTGACCATTGAATGCGACACGGAACTGCCAATCATTATTAAATGCGGTGAGATACCCTGCACCATATCGCAACACTTTGTAGCGAGGAGTGGGGCTCGAATGGTTCACCAGATCATAGTTAGCGAAGTCTGCCGACTTGCCTTTGCTCATCATCGGGATATTCAGGGTGTAGGACGTATTGAAATTGGCATCCCCATGCCCCAGTTTGCCCTGTGATGAATATGCCAGACTAAGCGGCGTCACCACGATCTCGTTGTACAGCGTGGTCGGCGGCGGATTGGTCAACTCGATCTTGCTGAACTTGCGCCAATCCAGCCCAAATGTGATGCGGGGATCGAAAGTGCCGATGCGTTCCAGCGGCACGTTGTAGCGCGTACCGAACATCAGACCGCCACCCTGAAAGTTCGACAGACCGCCGACCAGGGAATTGATGTTCGAATATCCGGCAAAGAAGTCCACGCTGTGGCCATGCTGATATAGCGGCAATTTGTAGTTGCCGCCGAACACCTTCACCCGGTCGGTATGCTGGGGGGATATCTGCATCTGGATCTGGCCGACATGATCCGCATCGAACAGATTGGCGTGACGGTAAGATATCCCGAGACGCGTGCGCCCGGTCTCGATCGAACCGGAGTTGTCGAAGGTCGTTGTCCACATCCCCGGCTCGCTGTCGGTCACCAGCACACTGGCATCGACCAGATCATCCTGCTCGCCTGCTTTCAAAACCACATTCAACTGGCGTGCCGGATTCTCGTTCGCCAGTTTCAGTTCGAGGGCGGTCTTCCTGGCACTTGGCACACCGCCACTTCGCACCGAAGGAAGTGCTGCAAGCACGTTGGCTTCGGTGACGAACCGATTCTCCTTGATGACGACCTTGCCAAAACGGCTTTCGATCACCAGAAAGCGCACTGTCCCGGCCTCCAATTCCTGTTCTGGCAGCAGTACCCGCACCGCCGAATAACCGCGCTCCGCATAAAGCTCTTCTACAGCTTCAAGTGCATGCTGTACGTCGGAAAAATCCTTTTCCTTGCCGACGAATGGTGCGACCACCTTGTCGAAATCCGTTTGCGTCAACAGTGTCGCTCCCTCCACCAAAAAGCGATCAATCGCGAAACGCAACACAGACGAAGTCTCCGGCTCCGACTTGTCCATCGTTGAAGTTGCGGGAACGCCTGACGTGGCCGGCTCTACCGCGAACACCGAACCCGACATCGTCAGCAGCAAACAACCCAGAAGACCGGTCAGTCTCGTTGAATCGAATGTGGAACGAACAGAATCTTTCTTCATGAAGTTCCCCATCATCTGCATAGCGGCAAAGGCTCGGTTATAGCGCCTTTATCAGCGTTGATCATCCCCGCGGCCGCCAACTGCTCGATCAATCTCTTTTCTTCCTCTTCCGTCGTGAGCGGCCCATCTTCTTTTGGCGTATTCAACAGCGATATCTCGGTGATCTCCTGCACCACCGTGGGCGCAAGGATGGTGAAGACACCGGGGACGTACGTCATGTAATAGTTCGTTGTATCAAGCAGTGTCACGGAGCCCTGATTGATCGCATACGAGCCGATTGTGTCACCGGCAATCCGTGTCAGCGTTCCACTCAGGGTGGCGGCTACGGGATCATGCAGTCCGAAACTACAGTATCTCAGTGCGGGGTCGGGCGTGCCCAGAACCTTGTTCAAGTTCATGGCGGCGACGATCAGGTTTTCCTGGTTGATGATGCTGGTACTATTTCCCACAAGAGAGATACTGTAGTTGCCGCCGCCGTTGCCATCGTTGATGGCCACGCTGTTGAAGAGTACCGTCTTGCCCACCCCGACGTTCTTGTCGACGTAGGTAATATTGGCCGCGTTGACCACATCCCCGCCAACCAAAGCGCCACTCATGTTTGCCAGATCCGCCGCGGACATGTTGTAGCCCAAACCGCCATCGTAAATCTTGGTCAGACTCGGCGCGGTCAATGTGACCGGGCGCGCGGTGATGTCGGCTGAAAGCGTCTCATTCGACAAACTGTAGTTACTCGCCAGCCCGGTACCATCCGATAGCGCGTATGTTACCGAGACGTTTTTCGCTGTTCCCACGTTCTTGTTGATGAACGCGCCGGTCGCGCTCACCCCCAGCGTCTCCACCCCCACCAGACCGCTCAACACACCCGCCCCCACAGTGGCCGAAGCCGTACCGTCATACACTTTTGACGCAACGTTACTACCGCCAATGGTCAGCGGGGCGGCGGTGATTGTTGCTCTGTACGTACCACCGGTAAAGGTATAGTTGCTGGCCAACCCCGTGCCATCACCCAGTGCAAGCGTGCCCAGCGTCACCGGCTTGTTGATGCCGACATTCGCGTCTGCCACTGTGCCAACACCGCTAAGGGTCAGGGTCTGGCCGCCTATCAGACCGGCGAGGGTGAATATGCTCCAGTCCACATCCGCAGTGCCGTCGTAAACGCGCGTTCCGTTCAGACTGATGACACCCAAACTTGCCGTGCCGATGGTCAGCATGCCACCCACATAGCTGATGTCATATCCCAGCTGGCCGGAATAAAGATCGGGGTCGTAAGTGCCCGCGTTGATCGCATTCGGACCGTATGCGTTGGCAGTGCCCAAGATGTCCGGAAGATTCGGAACCACGGGATTGATGCCATCGGTATAGGTAGGATTGACCAATCCACCGCTGTAGACTGCACCATCATAAGTCTTGCTCGCTGCATCAGCCGTGATGACGAGTTGCTTGAGGAAGCTGGTGAGCAAGGGGCCAGTATGACCCTCATAGATACGCCAGGTCGCCCCGGCGGCGCCGGTGTTGGCGATGTTCCAGCCGGTGAAACTGGACATGGCCATCCTCTCCACCGTGGTGAGGCCCGCCACGCCGGTGGTGTTTATGTAACCCCAGTCCTGTCCGAACCCGGCCCCCAGCCCCCGCCCCGTGGTATCGATGTCCCAGAAGCTGTTACTCACAACGGCGGAGAAATCGTTATATCCGATCAGGCCTCCGACATTAGTGGTACCGCTCACCAAGCCGCTGGCCGTGTAGGCCATCGATATTTCGCCATCATTGAATCCGACCAGCCCGCCGACATCGGTGGAGCCACTCACGGTTCCGCCGCTGACATAACTGTTCGTGATAGCCACGAAATTGTCGGCACCACCACTGATTGTCGGCACGCGAATCTCGCCCACAAACCCACCCACCCGCGTCGTTCCAGTCACTTGGGTATTCGATACAAAACTGTTGCTGATCAGGCCAAGTCCCCCACCATAACCCTCACCGCCGTCATAACCGACCAGTCCACCAACAGATGTTCCTCCGTTCACGACGGCAGAATCGACATAACTCGCGTCAATGGGAGCGCCGAAGTTGTAGCCGGCCAACCCGCCGACATTATTACCCGTGCTGCCAACCGTGCCGCCGCTGACATAACTGTTGCTGATGGAAAAGCTGCCGTTGGGCCAACTGAAGCCTGTGCCAGCGTTTATCCCGACCAATCCGCCGACATCGCTAGCAGAACCGCCAACGATATTCGGGTTGATGACATAGCTGTCGACGATCACACCATGCGCATTATTGCCGACCAGTCCGCCAATTGCACCGCTGCCGATGCCTCCGGTACTCGTCACCGAACCGTTGGTGACGGTGCTGCCGGTGATGATGCCGGAGAAGAACGCCATGGAAGAAGTAGCGCCTAGGTTAAACCCCACCAGTCCGCCGACTGTGCTGACGCCGCTCACTGCAGTGTTCAAAACATCGCTGTTGGTGATATTCCCTGTGTTACTCCCCACCAGACCGCCCACATACCCGCCACCGACACCGGCAGTGACCGTCCCTCCATTCACGGAACTGTTGCTGATATTCCCGCCCGTCAGGACACCCGGAGTGGTCGTCACACCGGAAGAAACATTGCGTCCAACATTGCTCGTGCCGCTCACCGTAAGCGGAGTACCACTCACAGTCACGGTGTCGACGTCACCGTAGTTGCTGCCGGCAACGGCGCCCACGTAAGACATGCCGCTCACAGCGACATTGACCAGGTCGAAATTACTGACCAAACTGCCGAGTGCGATATTGCCAAACAGGCCCATATCGTCATTAGGCAGGTTAAGACTGAGGTTGGAGATGGAAAGTGTATTGCCGTTGAAATCTCCGGCCAACTTGGGCACGTAATAGCCGGACATCCCGATCAGGCTGATGCCGGTTGTCAGGCTAAAGTTGTAGGTGGGATCTTCGGCAAAACCGAGCATGTCCTTCAAACCCTGCTGGGTGCCGATACCGTAACTGCTATCGCCCTGCAAGACGAGCGTGGAACTGTAATTACCGATGACTAGCGCTGTGAGCGCGCCACCGTTGAACCAGTCATTGAATTGCCCTGTGCCGCCGGTATTGTAAAGACCGCCGATGGTGACGTTGTTGCCGCCGTTGGTGGTGACGTTATCGATATCGAAGTGAGAGTTGCTGTGAGTGCCCGCCCCCCGCCCGACCAAGCCGCCGATGTTGCCAACGGTCGCCGTGACCGCACCGCTGTCCACATAACTGTTCGTGATCGAACTGCCGATAAAGGACATGCCTGCAAGTCCGCCGACAGAGTTGTTGCCCGCCACGTCTGCAGCCGAAACGTGGCTGTCCGCGATCGAACCGGCAAAATGTTCGCCCACCAGACCGCCAACATAAACAGTGCCGTCCACCGTCAATGTGCCGCTGAGTCCGCTGACACTGCTGTTGCTGATGGTGCCATCGTTACGACCGACCAGACCGCCGACCTGAGTGTCTCCAGCCACTGTGACCGTTCCCGCCCCGCCAGCGCTGACGCTGCTGTTAGTGATCGTTCCTGCATTGGCTCCGGCCAAGCCGCCGATCTGATCCCCCACCGTCGAGCTTATCGTGGCGTTCTGTACCGCGAGGTTACTCACCGAACCCAGGCTGGTCACTTTACCGAACATGCCGAGATTGGAATTGTTCTGTACCAGACTAAGGTTGGAGATGGTGAAGTTCGCGCCATCAAAATCGCTGGCAAGGATAGGAATATAGAAGTTGCCTAGCGTGGTCAAGTCGATATCGGCAGCCAGAACGAATGTGTACGCCGAGTTATCGGCGAAACCAAGCATGTCCTTCAGGCCCTGCGCATTGCTGATGATATAGATATTGGCGCCGCCGCTGGCAAACGAGCCGTAGGGTGAAGTGTAATTGGCGATACTCAAGCCGTTGACCAGCCAGTCCGTGTATTGCCCGACGTTGTTGAAGCTGGCGGTATTGTCGTTATACAACCCGCCCAGCGTGACGATGTTGGCGCCGTTGATGGTGACGTTATTGATGTTGTAATGCGAATTGGTGAGAGTGCCGGAATTGATGCCCACAAGACCGCCGAAATTCGACGTCCCTGTCACACTGCCGCCGTCCACATAGCTTCCGGTTATAAAATTGGTATAGCCGACATAGACTGCATTATTCCCCACCAGACCGCCGACGTTATTTACGCCTGATACGGATGCAACCATCACATAAGAGTTGGTGATAGTACCGTCGTTGTAGCCCGCAAATCCGCCGAGGTTTGTACTACCCACACCATTGCCTGTCACACTGCCGCTGGCAAAAGATGTAGTGATGGCTGCGCGGTCGTTGTAACCGACCAGACCGCCCACGTTGGAATTACCGGCCACGGCACCACCTGCATTACTGGTGCCTATTGAAGTATTTACATAAGTATATCCAACCAGCCCGCCGACATTCGTAGTGCCCGTCACGGCACCCGTATTCGCATAGCTGTTGCTCACTGATCCGTAGGTGCCGGATTCATAGCCATTGTTGCCCACCAGACCACCCACGTTCGTGACACCCAGCACAACACCGGTAGCATGGCTGTTACCGTTAATGACACCCGCGTTCTTGCCCACCAGTCCGCCTGCATCCGTAACAGTACTTGTAACTGTGCCACTGGCTATGCCGTTGTTGATACTGGATGAGAACCCGCTGCGCCCGACCAGGCCGCCCACAAAACTCTCGCTGGCCACGTTGCCGGTGGCTGTGCCGTTAGTGATGTCGGTGTTATAACTGTCCCCCACCAGACCGCCAACATACCACTGAGTACCCGTCACCGCGCCACTTGCACTGCTGTTGCTGATGGTAGAACTCTGGGACGTTCCGACCAGCCCGCCCACATAATTGTCGCCTTGCACCGTGCTGCCGGCACTGCTGCCAGTTATTGTTGAACCGTTGTAGTTCATTCCCACCAGACCACCAACATGATTACCACTCAACGAAGCGGCGTCCATCATGCCCGTGACGGTGCCTGTGGCATTATGGCTATTCGTAAGCGTTCCCTGATGCCAGCCCACCAGACTGCCTACATAACTGTATCCCGAGATGTTGACGTTGGTCAGCGACACGTCTTTTATCGTGCTGAGATTCGTATATCCGAACAACCCGACGTAGTCGGTGGCAGGTCGGTTGATGTAGAGACCGTCGATGGCGTACGCATTGCCGTTGAAGCTGCCGGTGAATGGCGTCGAGATATTACCGATGGGTGCGAAGCCATCATATGTGGTGCCGTTGAAATTCCAGGTGGTCGTGCCGGATGCATCGAAGGCCGCCCCCAAGGCATAGTTGCCCGCCAGGTTGGTGTTCATGTCCTGCAGGTTGGTGACGTTGTTCACCAGCATCCATTCGGTATGCGCCGTCGCACCCCAGTTGATACCGGTGAAGGTAGTCGGCGCCGCATAGGATGCCGGGTTGTAATACAGGTCGACCCGTCCGCCCGCCAACGCGTTCAGTGTGTTGGTGCCCGCAAAGGAGACCGTGCCTGTGCCATTGGCATCTGCATCGGAGCGCAGGACGACATTCAGCGCACCAGAAGTAGAGCTGATGCCAGTGCCATTGGCGAAAGTGATGTTCCTTTCGGCCAGCAAGGTCAATGTGGCCGCTGTCCCGGCCGTCTTGTCTATCGGGGCATCCACAAATATGTCGCCATTGCCAGCAGAAGCACTTGCGGTCATGACGGTGACAGATGTACCCGTATCAAGCGCGCTCAGAATGGTGCCGGTACTGATGTATGAGGGCGTTGTGTTCGGGGTCCATACACCACCTGCGAACACCCCCCCAAACTCCGTAGCAGATATATGCACATCGGACGGGTCTAGTAGCCACATCCCCGCAGCGCCCTTTGGCGCCGATGCATCGACACGGATACCCGCCACATCCAGATAGTGCGCCGATGTCTCTACGAAACCACCGTTGCCGCCGTTCGCCCCGCCCCGTGCAGTGATGCTGCCATGGGCATGGGTTGCTTCATCCGCCCAGACGATGACCTTGCCGCCATCGCCGTTCTGCACGGCGTCGGCTTTGATGGTCGCCGCTACATCGACATAGGTGGTCTTCGCATTCACGACATCGGGATTCAGGCCCTGTTTGTCGCCGCCGACCAGTATCGTTCCGCCACCGTTGGTTCCCGACGCATCGATGCTCGCACCGGCGCTGACCCGCACTTCATTGCTGCTCAATGCTTCGATGGTGCCGCCGGTCGTCCCGGTCGCGGTCACCGTGCCACCTATTTCGGTACGCTGACTGGACTTGAACACGATCTTGCCGCCCTGCAGGGTGGCACTATCGGCACTCACGGCGCCGGTATTTCGGACGACTGCACCAAACAGACCGAGACTGCCTGACTGGACGATGAGTTGCCCCAGGTTGGTGGCCTCCCCAGCTGGCGCTACGATGCTTACGCGCAGGCTGGGGTCAAGACTGTTGACGAGCTGGACTTCATGCCCGGCAACCAACAGTATCTCGCCGTTGGGTGCGGTGATGATGCCGGTGTTTTCGACATTGGGGGCGATCAGATATATCTGCCCGCCCTGTTGCGCGTTGATGTTGCCGGCATTGCTGATGTTCTGTGCACCCGCCTGATCGGTGTAGTTGTGGCGACCGGCGAGAAAATCGGCATCACTTAAATTGAGCGATGTGGCAACCAGACCCGCTACGTCAACCGTTGCGCCGGAGCCAAATACGATACCGTTCGGATTGACCAGATAAACTTGGCCATTGGAACTGAGCGTACCGAGGATGGCAGAGGGATTGTTGGTGACGACGCGGTTAAGTACAGCGGATGCGGCACTCTGTTGCGCAAAGTGGGTAACTTCATTGGCATTGATGGAGAATCCCTGCCAGTTGATGATGGTGCCGGGAGTATTGGTGACGGTGAGTGTGTTGCCAACGGCGTTGAAGCTGGCATTGCCGCTGACCACCACGCCGCCTTCGGGATTAGCCTGCACATCGACAACGAAGCAGCAGGCAAGAGCAAAGAGTATCGGCTTGAGTCGGCCTCCCCGTTCGTCTATCGCACCAGCTTGCGCCGTGACTGCGCGCACGGTACGAACGACGCTCGAACCGGAGCGTTTGCCTTTGGCTTTGGTGATCTCGGATACTGCGATCCATGTACCCAGCACTTCCGACCATATGGTGCGAAAGACGTGATTAAGTGATCCCATTTATATTTGCTCCCTCACTCCCGGTACTCCGCCGCACGACTCGCAGAGCACACCAACAGCCTAGTAGGAAAAAATCCTACTCGCTTACACTTCATTTCGCCATAGTCCAAACGGCCTATTCACGACATATTTCAAGCTATTTGTTCTTCCCACAACTCCTCTTCACACTCCCTTAACATTCCATGTCGCCAACATTGTCTTTTGGAGTCTGCCCCCGAGTTGTGCCCCTTCGAAAGACATGGCAAGAAACACCCATCCGTGGCAGGATTTACACGGATACTCTACGAAGCTTCTTAAATATTTATGAATGAGCCGCGCAAACCAGACTATCCCGGTCAGGGTTCACATCCACAATCAACCCGACTCACTATCGAGCAGGCGATGGTTCTGGCGGCGCAATTGCAATCAAACAACCGGCTGCAAGAGTCCGAGCAACTGTTGCAACAGATCTTGCAGCAACAACCGCAACATCCTTTCGCCCTGCATTTGCTCGGCGTGATCGCACACCAGTGCGGAAAACTGCAACAGGCTGCCGAACTGATCCAGCGCGCAATCGCCATTAAGGGCGACGTTGCCCTGTTCCACGCCAACCTGTGCGAGATCAGTCGTCAACTGAAGCAACTGGAACAGGCGATTGCCCACGGGGAGCGTGCTGTCGCGCTGGCACCCGATCTGGCGATGGCGCACAGCAACCTCGGCATCGCGCATTTCGACCGCAAGGACTATGACAAGGCAGAAGCCTGCCAGCACCGCGCGCTGGCGCTTACCCCAAGCTTCGCGCCTTCGCTCAACAACCTGGGCAGCATCAATCGCGAGCGCAAGGACCACAAGGTTGCGCTGGAGTGGTATTACAAGGCCGCTGCCGCCAACCCAAATTATCTTGAGCCGCTCAACAACCTGGGAGCGCTGTTGCTGGAAGAAGATCGCATTCCGGAAGCAAGCGAGGCGCTGGAAAAAGCACTCAAGCTCAACCCGAATTACGCCGAATCTATCTGCAACATGGGCGGCGTGCATCTGGCGCTGGAGCAATACTCTGAAGCGCTGGTCAAATTCCGCCGCGCACTGGAACTGCGCCCGGAATACCTTGATGCCCAGTTGGGACTGTCCAAGACGCTGCAAGCCTCGGAGTCTCCTGATGAAGCAGAAATCGAGGCTCGGCGCGCGCTCGACATCGATGGAAACAACCCCAAGGCACATGCGTTGCTGGGAAACATCCTCACCGAAGCTTCCCGCCCCGAACAGGCCGAGGCCGAATTCGAACGCGCGCTGGCGCTAGATCCGAGCAGTGAGGAAGCGATGCAAGGTCTGGGGCATCTGTGCGTGGAGAACGGCGAACTGGAACGCGCGGAAGAACTGTTCCGGCGCGCGCTTGTGCTGAAACCGGACAATGTGGCCGCGCGCATCCAGCTCATCCAGACCGCGAAGGTCAAACCCGGCGACGAGAATTTTGCGGCATTGCTCGAACTGCAACAGAACGGCGACAAGCATTCCGACAACCGCAAGTTGTCGCTGCACTTCGCACTGGGCAAGTGCTACGACGACACCAAGGAATACGACAAAGCGTTCCCGAACTACCTTGCAGGCTGCAAGATCAAACGTGCCCGTTTCGCCTACGACCCGGATGCCTCGGCACGGCAGTTTGCCGAACTGGCGAACATCTTCAGCAAAGACTACATCGACCGTCTACGCGGCAACGGCAACCCGTCCGTCCTGCCGATCTTCGTGCTCGGCATGCCGCGCTCGGGCACCACCCTGACCGAGCAGATCATCGCCAGCCATCCGGATGTGCATGGCGCGGGTGAACTGCCCGACTTGCTGCGCGTAGTGCATCGCAAGACACATCCGGACACCACAAGCTTCCCTGACAACCTGCGCTATCTGGACCGGTCCACACTCTGCGCATGGGGAGACGAGTATGTCGCCGGACTGAAGGAGCGTTCTCCCGCATCAAAGCATATCACCGACAAGATGCCGGCCAATTTCCTCGCTGTGCCGCTGATCCACCTGATGCTGCCGAACGCGAAGATCATCCACGTCAACCGCAATCCGGTGGACACTTGTCTGTCGTGCTTCACGCGCCTGTTCCACCGCAAACAGGAACATACCTATGACCTCGCCGAACTCGGTCGCTATTACGCCGACTATGCGCGCCTGATGGATCAGTGGCGCAAGGTGTTGCCGCCCGGTGCATTCCTTGACATCCAGTACGAGGATATCGTCGCCGATCAGGAAGGACAGGCACGCAGACTGCTGGAATTCTGTGGCCTGGAATGGGATGCAGCCTGCCTCGATTTCCACAAGACCAAACGCCAGGTGCGCACCGCCAGCGTGACGCAGGTGCGCCAGCCGATCTACTCAACCTCAGTGGAACGTTGGCGTTCGTATGAAAAGTTCCTGGGGCCACTACTCAACCAACTGGGCGATCTTGTCCCTAACCGAAACGCAAAATGACAAATCCCATCACTGAACAATTGGGCGATCTTGTTATTGGCATCGACCATATCGCCATCGCCGTCGCGGATGTTGATGCGTCCATCGCTCATTACTCCTGCGCATTGGGGTTCACTTTACTGGAGCGCAGTGAAGTTTCCGGCGATCACTCCGGCATGGTGTACGCAGTCTTGAAATCCGGAAGTTCGACCGTGGTGCTGGTTCAGGGTACGTCGCCGGAATCGCAAGTCTCGAAATTCATCGCCGCGTTCGGTACCGGCATGCATCACATCGCGTTCGCGGTAAAAGATCTGGATGCGGCTTTGTCTATTGTGAAGGAGACTGGCGGCAGCGTCGACACCCCGGTCATTGCCGACAACGGGATACGCCAGGCCTTCCTTCAGCGCGATGCGGCAAGTGGCGTGCGTATCGAGTTGATCGAGCGGGCAGAAGTCCCATTCTCGGAGAAGAACGTGGAAGGCTTGTTCCGCGCACTCGAAGCGAAAGACCTGTACTGAACGACATGAAGGACACCGTACCTGACAGCTATTGGCAAGGCTTCGCGCAGCGCTGGAACCGGCTGGGTTCGCCGCTGCGGCCCTGCGCGGAAGATGTGGCAAACTTCCGCAAGTCGATCGGTGACGATCCAGGTCGTTGCCTGCTGCTGGGTGTCACCCCCGAGCTGGCAGAACTCTCCCTCGATCTCACCGCCATCGACAACAGTGCCGCCATGATCACCGCTCTCTGGCACGGCCGGCAGCGCGCGATCATGGGTGACTGGCTGGAGATGCCTTTTGCGCCCGCTTCGTTCGACACAATCATCGGCGACGGTTGCCTGGTGTTGCTCGCGCAACCCATGCAACACCAGTGCTTCTTCGAACGGCTCGCCAGGACCGTTGTGCCCGGCGGCAAGATAGCGCTGCGCGTGTTCGTCAGTCCGGAACTTCCGGAGACACGCGATCAGGTCTGCCGTGATGCCCTGGCTGGCAAGATGAAAAGTGTGCATGCCTTCAAGTGGCGATTGTCGATGGCGATCGCCTCCGAATCGCCTGACTACATCTTCAACGTCGCAGAGACGGCGGCGACCTTCGACCGATTAATCCCGGACCGGCAACGGCTCGCCGCCGCGACCGGCTGGCGCGCCGACGAGATCGAGACCATCGATTTCTATCGCGGCTCGGATGCGAGATATTGTTACCCGACACTGTCTCATGCAAAAAAATCTCTCCCGCCGTCACTCGTGGAAAAGGAAGTGATCTATGGCAGTTACGAACTCGCCGAGCGCTGCCCCATCCTCGTGCTCGAAGCGCGCACATGACTAAACTGCACGACATCAAGGACAACTGGGCTGCGCAAGGCCGCACTGCCAACAACGACCCGGTCGCAGCCAACCTGCTCTCCCTGCTGACTCAGTTCGAAGACAGCCAGTGGTGGTCAGCGCAGGAACTGCAACAAAAACAACTGGTGCAATTCGCATTGCTGGCGGCACATGCATACCGGCATTCGCCGTTCTTCCGCAGCCGTTTCGATCAAGCCGGTCTCGACCCTTCGCGGGCGTGGACTGCCGATTCCTTCACCTCCATTCCGCTGTTGACCCGCGCCGAGCTAATGCAGCAGGCGGACCACATCTACTGTCGCAAAGTGCCGCAGCAGCATGGTGCTGTGCACAAGGTCCAGACCTCGGGCTCGACCGGCCAGGTGGTCACGGTGGCGAAGACCGAATTCAACCAGTTGTTGTGGCTGGCACTGGCGATGCGCGAACACCTGTGGCATGAGCGCGACTTCGCCGCCACGCTGGCAGTGATCAAGGCGCTCACGCCGACGCTGGACGATCCAGCCGAAGCCGCACGCCTCGGCTGGGGGCATCCCGCGACATTGCTGCTGCAGACCGGTCCATCCTATGCACAACCGCTGGCGATGGATGTCGCGCAACAGGCGGCATGGCTAGCACGCATTGACCCGAAATACCTGCTGACCTATCCGTCCAACCTCGGCGCACTACTGGATCGCTACGAACATGGCGATGCCGTGCCTCCCTCGCTGTGCCAGGTCCGCACCGTTGGCGAGACGCTGCACCCGGGGTTGCGCGAGCGCTGCCGGAAACTGGGCAGGATCGAGATCGTGGACATGTACAGCTCGCAGGAGGTGGGCCTCATCGCGCTGCAATGTCCCGTCAGCGGCCTGTACCATATCCAGAGCGAGAGCCTGATCGTGGAGATACTTGATGATGATGGCAAGCCGTGCCGACCGGGTGAAACCGGGCGAGTGGTCATCACCGACCTGCACAACTTCGCCACGCCCCTCATCCGCTACGAGATACGCGACTATGCCGAAGTCGGCCCGGTCTGCCCGTGCGGACGCGGCCTGCCGACGCTGGCGCGCATCATGGGACGGCGGCGCAACATGGTGGTGTTCCCCGATGGCAAACGGCACTGGCCTCTGATCGGCGCACACAGCTACCGCGAGGTGGCCGACATCCGGCAGTACCAAGCTATACAACACTCATTGGAGGATATCGAGATCAGGCTGGTGATCGATGAGCCGCTCTCGAAGATGCAGGAAGCAAGACTGACTGAACTCGCCAGGCAGGCGCTGGGCCATCCATTTCCTCTACGCTTCAGCTATTCGAAGGATGAACTCCCCAAGACCGGAGGCGGAAAGTTCGAGGAGTTCATCTCGCTGGTAAGATGAAGCACCAAACGATGGGATAACTTCATGACTAATACCAACATCGTCCGCCACACAGGACATGTCACCGCGGAAGACCGTGCCAGCCTGCTGGGGCAGCAGGCAATGACCATCTGGATGACGGGCTTGAGCGCCGCCGGGAAGTCAACATTGGCATTCGCACTGGAAAGCGAGCTAATCAAGAACGGACGCGCCTGCTATGTGCTGGATGGCGACAACGTGCGGCATGGACTGAACCGGGATCTCGGATTCAGTTCACATGACCGTAGCGAAAACATCCGCCGCATCTCCGAGGTTGCCAAGCTGATGAACGATGCCGGACTGATCGTCATCACCGCCTTCATCTCGCCATTCCGCGCAGACCGCGAACTGGCGCGGGATATCATCGGGGGGAAATCCTTCAGAGAGATTCATATCAGCACACCGATCAACGTGTGCGAACGACGCGACCCGAAACATTTCTATGAACGCGCCCGCAAGGGAGAGTTGGCTGATTTCACCGGGGTATCCTCGCCTTACGAGGCACCCGAACATCCGGATCTTGCCGTCGATACTTCGCTGATCTGCCAGGATGACGCGGTCAGACAATTACTTGCCCTGACATCTCCCTGAAGTCCCGGAGGTCAAGCCGGGACGTTCGCCGAGATATACGCCTTCAGTTTCGCCAGATCGGCATCCATCACTTCGCAGCGCTGCGGCAGATCCTCGATACCTTCCATTGCTGCTGGACGTTCCGGTTGGTGGCCCAGAGCTTCCTGGATGGTCTCGGCGAACTTGGCAGGCAAGGCGGTCTCCAGGCAGATCAGCGGCAGGCTGGGGCGGCGTTGCTCCAGGCCCACTTTCAGGCCGTCGGCGGTATGCGTGTCTATCATCACGCCGTATTCTTCCCACACCTCGCGGATCGTCTTCAGGCGGTCCTGATGCGTGCTCTTGCCGGAGGCGAAATCGAACTTCGAAAGCTGATGCCAGTAGTCGGTGCCCTTGATGTCGAAGGAACCGCCCGCATCCACCTTGCTCCAGAACTCGCGCACCTTGGCACCGTCGCGACCGACCAGGTCGAACACGAAGCGCTCGAAGTTGGAGGCCTTGCTGATATCCATAGACGGGCTGCTGGTCTCGTAGGTGTGGTCGGTGCCGCGCGGGCGATAGACGCCGGTGCGGAAGAACTCGTCCAGCACATCGTTCTCGTTCGTCGCGAGGATGAGTTGGCCGATGGGCAGGCCCATCATGCGCGCGATGTGGCCGGCACAGATGTTGCCGAAGTTGCCGGACGGCACCGAGAACGCGACGTGCTCGTCGTTGCTCTTGGTCGCGGCGAAGTAACCCTTGAAGTAATACACGATCTGCGCCGACACGCGCCCCCAGTTGATGGAGTTGACCGTGCCGATCTTGTACTTCGCCTTGAAGGCGTGATCGTTGGAGACCGCCTTGACCATATCCTGCGCATCATCGAAGAAACCGTTGATGGCGATGTTGTGGATGTTGGGGTCCTGCAGCGAATACATCTGCGCACGCTGGAAGGCGCTCATCTTGCCGTTCGGCGAGAGCATGAACACGCGGATACCCTTCTTGCCGCGCATCGCGTATTCGGCGGCGGAGCCGGTGTCGCCCGAGGTCGCGCCGAGGATGTTCAGTTCTTCCTTCTGCTTCGCCAGCGCATACTCGAACAGGTTGCCCAGCAACTGCATCGCCATGTCCTTGAACGCCAGCGTCGGGCCGTTGGAAAGCTCCTGAAGGTATACGCCTTCACTCAGCTTGCGCAGGGGCGTGATCTGCGTGGCATCCGAATCAGCGCGGCCGTTGCTGTAAACCTGCGCGGTGTAGGTCTTGCTGATGATGGCCTTGAGGTCGGCCGCCGGGATGTCGGTGGCGAACTTGGACAGCACGGCAAAGGCGAGGTCGGCGTAAGACAGCGTGCGCCAGGCATCCAGCTCGGCGCGGGTCACCTGCGGGTATTGTTCCGGCAGGTACAGACCGCCATCCGGCGCGAGGCCGCCCAGCAGGATCTCGGTGAAGGTCTTGGCGGGCGCGTTGCCGCGGGTGGAGATGTATTTCATTATTTATTTTCCAAGTTCTTCCAGACGCAGCTTGGTCACCTTGCCCGCCACCACACCCAATGCCTCGATCTTCTTGATCGCCGCATTGATGCGCTTCTCGCGCGTCTGGTGCGTCAGCATGATGAGGTCGGTCTGCTCTTCGCCTTCTTCCGGTTCCTTCTGGATCACGGCATCGATGGAGATCTGTTCGTCGGCGAGGATGCGCGTGATGTCGGCCAGCACGCCAGGCTTGTCCTGCACGCGCAGGCGCAGATAGTAGCTGGTGATGACTTCATCCATCGGCAGCACCTTGATATCGGCCATCGCGTTCGGCTGGAACGCCAGATGCGGCACGCGGTTCTGCGGATCGGAAGTCGCCATGCGCGTCACGTCCACCAGGTCGGCGATCACCGCGCTGGCGGTGGGTTCCGCGCCGGCGCCCTTGCCATAGTAAAGCGTGGAGCCGACGGCATCACCCTGCACCAGCACGGCGTTCATCGCGCCTTCGACGTTGGCGATCAGGCGTTTGGACGGGATCAAAGTCGGATGCACGCGCAGCTCGACGCCTTCGTCGGTACGTTTGGTGATGCCGAGCAGCTTGATGCGGTAGCCGAGTTGTTCGGCATATTTGATATCCGTCGCATCCAGCTTGGAGATGCCCTCGATATAAGCCTTGTCGAACTGCATCGGGATGCCGAACGCGAGCGAAGAAAGAATCGTGATCTTGTGCGCCGCATCCACACCTTCGATGTCGAAGGTCGGGTCTGCTTCGGCATAGCCCAGACGTTGCGCCTCTTTCAGCACGGTGTCGAAGCTCAGGCCCTTGTCGCGCATCTCGGACAGGATGAAGTTGGTGGTGCCGTTGATGATACCCGCGATCCATTCGATGCGATTGGCGGAGAGACCTTCGCGCAGTGCCTTGATGATGGGGATACCGCCGGCCACGGCCGCCTCGAAGGCAACCATCACGCCCTTGTCCTGCGCGGCCTTGAATATCTCGTTACCGTGCACGGCCAGCAGCGCCTTGTTGGCGGTGACCACATGCTTGCCGTTGGCGATGGCTTTCAGCACCAGCTCTTTTGCCACGCCGTAGCCGCCGATAAGCTCGATGACGATATCCACTTCGGGATCGGCCACCACGGAGAAGGCATCGTCGGTCACGCGGCAGGTACCGCCGGTGACTTTTTTCGCGAGTTCCACGTTCTTGTCCGCTACCACGGTGATGCGAATGGGGCGACCGGCGCGGCGCGTGATTTCTTCCGCGTTGCGCTGCAATACGGTGAAGGTGCCGCCGCCGACCGTACCGATGCCGAGAAGACCTACATTGATTGGTTTCATTACTTTTGCCTTTGGTTGTATGCCGTCATTCCGGCGTAGGCCGGGATCCAGCAGGTTTATTCAATATGCTTTTTGCGTTGTCCCGCTGCGCGGGGGCTTTTTCATTAACTGGATTCCGGCCTTCGCCGGAATGACGTTTAATTCGTTCCGTGCTGCTTGCGATAATGTTCGAGGAAGCGCGCGATGCGATGGATGGCCTCGGTGAGGTCGTCCGAATTGGGCAGGAACACGATGCGGAAGTGATCGGTTTGCTTCCAGTTGAAACCGCTGCCCTGCACGATCAGCACCTTTTCCGCTTCCAGCAGTTCGAGAATGAACTTCTGGTCGTTCTCTATCGGGTACATCTTGGGATCGAGCCTGGGGAACAGGTACAGGGCGGCCTTGGGTTTGACGCAAGACACGCCGGGAATCGCGGTGAGCAGGTTGTAGGCCAGCTCGCGCTGACGGTACAGGCGACCGCCGGGCGCGACCAGGTCGTTGATGCTCTGGTAGCCGCCGAGCGCGGTCTGGATGGCATATTGCCCCGGCACGTTGGAACACAGGCGCATCGAGGCGAGGATGTTCAGACCGTCGATGTAGTCCTGCGCGTTCTTCTTCGCACCGGAGATGACCATCCAGCCGGAACGGTAGCCGCAGGCGCGGTAGTTCTTGGACAGGCCGTTGAGTGTGACGAACAGCACGTCGTCGGCCATGGAAGCCATGGAGGTATGCGTCGCGCCGTCGTACAGCACCTTGTCGTAGATCTCGTCGGCGAAGATGATGAGGTTATGCTCGCGCGCCAGTTGGATGATCTCTTTCAGTATCTCGTCGGAATACACCGCGCCCGTGGGATTGTTGGGGTTGATGACGACGACCGCCCTGGTGTTCGGCGTGATCTTGCTGCGCATGTCCTTGAGGTCTGGATTCCACTCGTTGGCCTCGTCGCAAATGTAATGGCGCGGCGTGCCCCCTGCCAATGTCACTGCCGCGGTCCACAGCGGATAGTCGGGCGCGGGCACCAGCACTTCGTCGCCCGGATTGAGCAGACCCTGCATGCCCATCACGATGAGTTCGGAGGCTCCGTTGCCGATGAAGATGTCGTCGATGGTGACGCCCTGGATCTTTTTCAGCTGGGTGTAGTGCATGATCGCCTTGCGCGCGGCGAACAGGCCCTTGGAATCGGAATAGCCGGACGAGTTCGGCAGGTTCAGGATCACGTCCTGCTGCACTTCTTCCGGCGCGTCGAAACCGAACGGCGCGAGATTGCCGATGTTCAACTTGATGATGCGCTGCCCCTCTTCCTCCATCTGCTTCGCTCGCGCCATGACCGGACCGCGGATGTCGTAGCAGACATTCGCCAGCTTGGTGGATTTCAGCACGGGCTTGGAGGTATCTTTTTCGTGTTTCACTTGGAGGCTTCCTCATCTGCCGAGCCGGTGCGGATGGTAGAATCCACCGCATACAGACAAGGCGTTGCAAAGGCCGCGATTCTACCGCGCCGCCGCTATATGCCGCAAATGGAGAACCCTGCTTTGGCACTGCATCTGAACACGGATACCAACATGTATCTCTTCACCGGACACGGCGAAGGTTATGTCGCGGTCAACGACAGGCGCTTCCAGCAACCGCTGGTGGTCATGGCACAGGGCATCCGTACCGACTGGCCCGCCAGCGATTTCGCCTCGCTCGAACCCGCGCATTTCAGCTACTTCCTTGATCTCATGCCGGAAGTGGTACTGCTGGGCACCGGCGCGAAGCAGCAGTTCGCCCATCCCGGCCTGTACCGCGAACTCATCCAGGCCGGCATCAGCATCGAATTCATGAATACCCCGGCCGCCTGCCGAACCTACAACATCCTCGTCGCCGAAGACCGTAAAGTGGTCGCGGCAGTCTTGATATAAGGAAACCGAATGGCCCATCCCCTGCACGCCGTCATCGCCCAGACCGAACAAGTCATCCTCGGCAAACCTCGCCAGATCAGGCTTGCGCTCACCTGCCTGCTGGCGCGCGGCCACCTGCTCATCGAAGACCTGCCCGGCGTCGGCAAGACCACACTGGCGCATGTGCTGGCCAAAACCCTCGGCCTGCAGTTTCAGCGCATCCAGTTCACCAGCGACATGCTGCCCGCCGACATCCTCGGCGTCTCCATCTACCAGCGCGACAGCGGTGAGTTCAAGTTCCACGCGGGACCGATCTTTGCGCAGATGATCCTGGCCGACGAGGTGAACCGCGCCACACCCAAGACGCAAAGTGCGCTGCTGGAAGCGATGGAAGAGCAGCAGGTCACCAGCGAGGGCGAAACGCGCCCGCTGCCGACACCGTTCTTCGTGATCGCCACGCAGAACCCGACCAACCAGATTGGCACCTTCCCGCTGCCGGAATCGCAACTCGACCGCTTCCTGATGCGCATCCAGCTCGGCTACCCCGACGCGCAGGCCGAGCGCGGCCTGTTGGCCGGCATCGAGCGGCGCGATCTGATTGCGAACCTCAAACCGCAGATGGAGACCGCCGAGTTGATGGCGCTGCAAAAGCAGGTCAGGCAGGTGCTGGTCTCGCCCGCCTTGCTCGACTACGCGCAAGCCATCCTGCGCCACACGCGCGAATCGGCGCGCTATGTACACGGCCTCTCGCCCCGTGCGGGACTCTCGCTGCTCGCCGCCGCCCGCGCCTGGGCGCTGCTCGACGGCCGCAACGCCGCCATCCCCGAAGACATCCAGGCCGTGCTGCCCGGCGTCGCCAGCCACCGCCTGCAAAGCGTGCAGGATGTGCACACCTCCGACGGCGACAAGCTGGCACGCGAGCTGATCGAGGCGGTCGCCATCCCCTGACGTGATCGGCTCATTCAGACAAAAGTTCCGCAACTGGGCGTTCCGCCGCACCGTCGAGACCGGCACGGTGGTGCTCAACCAGCGCCGCATCTACATCCTGCCCACGCGGCAGGGTTTCGCTTTTGCGTTCGTGCTGGTACTGATGCTGCTGGGCGACATCAACTACAACCTGAGCCTGGGTTATGTGCTCACCTTTTTACTCGCCACCACCGGCGGCATCAGCATGCTGCATGCCTTCCGAAACATGGCTCAGCTCGAGATCCATGCCGGTCAGATCGAACCCGTGTTCGCCGGGGAGCAGGCGCGTTTCGTGTTCCACTTCAACAACCCCAGTAGTCTGGAGCGCCACCAGATCCATCTACATGACGACGACGGTCACCATGTCGTGTTCGATCTGCCCGCACAGACTTCCACACCGGTGCAGTTCGACATCCCCGCCCCGCAACGCGGCTGGCTGGATAGCGGACGGCTGACGCTGCACACCGAATTCCCGCTCGGGCTGTTCCATGCCTGGAGCTATATCCATTTCGACGTGCGCTGCCTGGTCTATCCCAGACCGGCCGCACCGCAGCCCTTGCCAGCCGCCGCAATGCAGGACGGTAACGGCAAACTGCCGACGAGAGGCGACGAGGATTTTGCCGGTCTGCGCAACTATGTGGCCGGCGACGCGATGCCGCGCATCGCGTGGAAGGCGCTGGCGCGCGAACAGGGTCTGCAGGTGAAGCAATTCTCCGCGTTTCAGGGACAGGAGTTGTGGCTGGACTGGTCGCAGTTGCCCGACATCGCGCAAGAACGAAAACTGGAACTGCTGACCCGCTGGGTGCTGGATGCGGATGTGCAGGGGTTGATGTACGGCCTGCGTTTGCCAGGTGGCGATGTGCTGCCACAACATAATGCGGCGCACCGCGCGGAGTGTCTGCGGCGGTTGGCGTTGTTCGGCGGGGAGGAATGATGAAACTCAACGCCGCGCTCACCTTCGGCCTCATTGCCTGCATCCTGCTGGTGAGTGCTCCGCATGCGGAGCATCTGCCCTTGTGGATCAGCACGGTTTGCGTGGCACTGCTGGCCTGGCGCGCCTATCTCACCTGGGGCGGCTATCCGCTGCCTGCACGCTGGCTGCTGCTGAGCGTCACCGTCGCCTGCGTGCTGGCCATCGCGGTCACTTTCCGCACCCTGTTCGGCCGCGAGGTCGGCGTCGCGCTGCTGATTCTGCTGTCCACGCTGAAACTGCTGGAACTGAAAGCCGTGCGCGATGCCACGGTGCTTATCTATCTTTCCTGCTTCATCATCATCACCAACTTCTTCTATTCGCAGAGCATCCCCACCGCGATGTTCATGCTGCTCACGCTGCTGGTCATCATGGCGACCTGGGTGCACATGCAGACCGGCACGCTCGCGCTCAGGCCAAGGCTGCGCATCGCGATCGTTTTGCTGCTGCAGGCCATCCCGCTGTCGCTCATCATCTTCGTGTTGTTCCCGCGCGTGCAGGGACCGCTATGGGGCATGCCGCAGGATGCCTACGCCACCAGCGGGCTGTCCGACACTATGGCACCGGGCAGCGTGAGCAAATTGTCGCTGTCCGACGCGGTCGCCTTCCGGGTGGCCTTCAACGACACCGTGCCGTTGCGCGAGCAGATGTACTGGCGCGGACCGGTGCTGTGGGATTACGACGGCATGACCTGGACACGCGGCAACAACGCCACATTGCGCCAACCCACGCTCTCCGACACTTCGCTACCGGTGGACTATACCGTCACGCTGGAGCCGCACAACAAGCGCTGGCTGTTCGCCATGGATATGCCGGCGAAGATATCGATCTCCGCCGAGATGGCGCCGGATTTCCAGTTGCTTAGCCGAAGACCGGTGACTGCGCGAACCCGCTACGACGCGAGCTCGCTGCTGTCCTATCGCGCCAGCCTGGAGGAGCCGCCGCAGCAATTGCAGCGCGCGCTGACTTTGCCGCAAGGCTACAACCCTCAGGCCCGCAGGCTCGCCGCGGAGTGGCGCGTGCAGAGCGACAGCCCGGAAGCGCTGATACGCACCGCGCTCGCCTATTTCAACCAGCAGGAGTTCGAGTACACACTGGAACCGCCGCCACTCGGCATCAATGGTGTGGATGAATTCCTGTTCGAGACGAAAAAAGGATTCTGCGAACACTATGCCGGCAGCTTCGTGGTGTTGATGCGCGCAGCCGGCATTCCGGCGCGCGTAGTGACCGGTTATCAGGGCGGCGAATTCAACGAGCTCGGCGGCTATTTCATCATCCGTCAGGCCGATGCCCACGCCTGGGCGGAGGTATGGCTGCGTGAGCGCGGCTGGGTACGCGTCGACCCCACCGCCGCGATCTCGCCCGAGCGCATCCAGAACGGGCTGTCTTCCGCGCTGCCGGACAATGCCGCGCTGCCCTTCATGGCGCGCAACCCGTCGGAATGGTTGCGCAGCATGCGTCTGAACTGGGACGCGCTCTCCAACCAGTGGAACCAGTGGGTGCTCGGTTACAACACCGAGCGCCAGTTCGCCTTCCTCACCCGCATGGGCATGGAAGAGATCACTTGGCAGAAGATGGCGCTCAACATGCTGGCCGGCATCGCGCTGCTGGTGGGTGTCTTCACCCTCGTCATGCTGCGCCGCCTCGCCGCGCGCCGGACCGACGCGGTGCAGGCCGCCTGGCTGAAGGTGTGCCGCAAACTGGAGAAGGCCGGACTGCCGCGCGCGCCGCATGAAGGGCCGATGGACTATGCCGCGCGCATCGCCGCCGCCCATCCCGACCTAGCCGAAGACATCTACGACATCGCCGCGCGTTACGCCTCGCTGCGCTACGGCGGCGAAGCCGAGCAGGACGGCCTGCCCGCTTTCAAGGATGCGGTGCGCGCCTTCAAGCTATAATCCGCGCCTGTCCAACCGAGCACGCCCGCCATGCAGATCACCCGAAGACTTGAATTCGATGCCGGTCACCGCATCCCCAACCACAACAGCCAGTGCAAGCATCTGCACGGCCACCGCTACGCCATCGAGATCACTTTGTCGGGCGAGATCATCACCGCCGCGGGTGTTTCGGAAGAAGGGATGGTGATGGATTTTTCGGACGTGAAACACATCGCCAAGGAGCGCGTGGTCGATGTCTGGGATCACGCCTTCCTGGTGTACCGCGGGGACAAGGCGGTGCTGGACTTTCTGAACACGCTGCCGGGCCACAAGACGGTGGTGCTGGATGTCATACCGACGGCGGAGAATCTGGCCAAGGTCGCCTTCGATCTGCTGCACGATGCCTACCGCGACACTTTCGGCAACCATCTCAGACTTGAACGCGTGCGTCTGTTCGAGACGCCGAACAACTGGGCCGACTACGACTTGCCGTAGGTCCCCACCACCACACGGTCGCGCCCTGCTTCCTTGGCCTCATACAAGGCATGGTCGGCGGCCCGCAACAGCACCTCCAGCGCGACACCTTTCCCGGGCTGAACCGAAGCGACACCGCAACTGATCGTGACATGACGGTTCGCCGTGGCATGCGGGATACCCAGATCGGCCACATGCTGGCGCACATTCTCCGCCACCCAGCGCGCACCGTCGGCATCGGTCTCGCCCAGCACCAGCACGAACTCCTCGCCACCATAGCGCGCAGCCAGATCAGAGGCGCGCGGCGCGGCGCGGGCCACCTGTCCGGCCACCGCGCGCAGACAATCGTCGCCGGCCTGGTGCCCGAACTGGTCGTTGTATAGCTTGAAGCTGTCGATGTCTATCATCACCAGCGCCATCGGCTTATTCATGCGCTCGCAACGCCGCCATTCGCGCAACGACAACTCGTCGAACATGCGGCGGTTGGAGATACCGGTGAGCCCGTCGGTGGTCGACAGGCGCTGCAGCTCCTTGTTGGCGGCATTCAACTGGTGCGAGACGTCAACCAGATCGCGCTGCATCTCGACCAGCCGGCGCATGGCGCGCACCTTGGCATGCAGCACCACTTCGCTGACCGGCTTCATCAGATAATCGTCGCCGCCGACCTCGATGCCACGCGCGAGATCGTCGTCCTTGGTCATACTGGTGAGGAATATGATGGCGGTCCAGTCGTCCTTCTGTTCGCTCGCTCGGATCTGTTTGGCGATGTCGAAACCGTCGATGTCGGGCAACTGCGCATCCAGCAGAATGATGTCCGGCTTTTCCTTGCGGTACTGGGCGATGGCGTCCTTGCCCGTCTCCGCTTTCAACGGATCGGATATCCCCATGCGTTCAAGAAAATTGCACAGGACTTTCAGTGTCACCTTGCTGTCTTCCACCACCAGCACTTTGAGTGCATCCGTTCTTTTTTTCATATCCGGGCGTATGTTGATTTTGAATGATTATAAATCCTAACCGTGTCTCGCAGTCACAACATGCTGCAGCGATCACCCGGCGCACAAAGCATCATTTCGCCGCCTTCTCCAGCGTCCATTTGTCCACCAGCGCCTCAAAGTCGGCCAAAGACACGGGCTTGCTGAACAGGTAGCCCTGGAACTTCTCGCATCCGCACAGGATGAGCGGATGCAATTGCTCCTGCGTCTCGACACCTTCCGCAATGACATCGAAGCCGAAGTTATGCGCCATGCCTGCGATGGTCTGAACCATCATCGCATCCCCCGGATCGGTAAGGATGTCGCGCACAAAGGACTGGTCAATCTTCAACATATCGATCGGCAGCTGCTTGATGTATTGCAGCGAGGAATAACCGGTGCCGAAATCATCCATGGAGAAACGTACTCCGAACGCCTTCAGCTCGTCCATCTTGCGCGCCGCTTCGCGCACATCTTCCAGCACAAGGTTCTCGGTCAGTTCAAGTTCCAGCAGGCGCGGATCGGCACCGGTGTCGACAAGAATGGTCTTGACCCTGCAAACAAAACCGGGCTGATGGAACTGTAGCGGACTGATGTTCACCGCAAGGTGCATCTTGCCCAACACGGGATGCCCTTGCCACGCCTTCAGTTGCCTGCAAGCCTTCTCCAGCACCCAATCCCCGATGGGCAGGATCAACTTGGTCTTCTCGGCCAGCGGGATGAATTCCGCCGGAGACACCATACCCAGTACAGCACTGCGCCAGCGCAGCAACACCTCGGCGCCGAGCAGATCCTTTGCCTCGTTGGTTTGCAACTGGAAGAAGAGTTCCAGCTCGCCGTTCGGCAAGGCCTGCCGCAAGGCATTCTCCAGCAGGGTGCGCGACTCCAGCAGTGCCTGCATCGATGCTTCGAAGAAGCACACCATGTTGCGGCCGCCGTCCTTGGCCTTGTACATCGCCAGGTCGGCCTGCTTCAGCAACTCCTCGGTGGTGACCAGATCGCCCCTGAACAACACCACGCCGATGCTTGGCGAACTCTGGTATTGCTCGTCCCCCAACTGATACGGCCGCGACAGCGCATCGCGCATCTTTTCGGCGATGCGCCCCGCCTGCTCCACTGCATCGTTCTGATCAAGGCTCAATCCCTCCAGCAGGATGATGAACTCATCGCCGCCGAAGCGTGCCACGGTATCTGTCTCGCGAACGCAAGTATTCAAGCGCTTGGCGACTTCCACCAGCAACTTGTCGCCGTATTCATGGCCTTTGGTATCGTTCAGCACCTTGAAATGATCGAGATCGATGAACATCAGGGCGCCGAAGTTCTCGCTACGAGCACTCTGTCCCAAAGCCAGATGCAAGCGATCCAGCAACAGGCGCCGGTTCGGCAGTCCGGTCAACGGATCGAAGAAGGCCAGATTCTTAATCTCTTCCTCGGCCTTCTTGCGCTCGCTGATATCGACAAAGACGGCGACATAGTGGGTCACTTCGTCGTGATGCTTCACGGAAGTGATGGTCAGCCATTTCGGATAGACCCCGCCATCCTTGCGCCGGTCCCACATCTCGCCCGACCAGCGCCCCGTCTCGTTGATGGCGTCCCACATCTGCTTGTAGAACCCGGCTTCATGCCTTCCGGAACTAAGCATGCGCGGATTCTTGCCCTGCACCTCTTCCTGCGAATAGCCGGTGATCTCCTCGAATGCGCGATTGACGGTGATGATGTTCGCATCCCGATCGGTCACGATGATCGCCTCCTGCGTCTCGAACGCCACCGCGGCGATGCGGGCCTGCTCAGCCAGACGCTCGCGTTCGGTCACATCCTGTACTGTGCCGATGGAGCGCAAGGGATTGCCGGAATCGTCGAAGGTCGAGCTGCAGCGCTCTTCCACCCACTTGATGCGGCCGTCAGCCATCTGCAGGCGGTGGATGATCTGGTACGGCTTTTGGTCCGCCAGCGAATCGATGTAGGCCTGGTTCACTCTGTCGCGATCATCGGGGTGGATCGTATTCAGAAAAGCCACGTAGGAAGCGGCGAACTTCGACTGGTCGATCTCGAATATCTCAAAGATCTCATCCGACCAGATCAGCTTGCCGGATGCAAAATTGAGCTCCCAGCTGCCAAAATGGCCGACCTTCTGCGCTTCGGCGAACCGCTCTTGATCAAGATCCAGTTCCAGCCTTGCCAGCTTTTGCTCGGTGATGTCCTGCACCATGCCGTCCCAGAGACAATCGCCATTCTCCAGCAGCTCCGGTTTCGATTCGATCCGCAGCCAGCGGACCTCCCCTTCGCGCAGGATGCGCCCTTCCCACAGGAAATTCTCGTGTGTGCGTGCCGCCTGCTGGTTCAGCGCCACGAATTCCGGGAGATCATCCGGATGGACCGGGTCGAATGCCGCCTGTGCATCGGCATAGATGGCGGCAGACCACACCCCGAGGATCTCGGACAATCGCGGGCTGGCATATTTGAACTGGAACACCCCCGCTTGCGTGGTAAGCAGCAGATACACGCCGACCGGAATGTTGGCGACCAGGCGATCGTATTGCTCCTTGCGCTCTGTGAGTGCTTTCTGGATGCGTGTTCGCTCGCTGATGTCCCGCACGAACGCAAAGAAATGGCGGCTGTCCTTCCAGTAGGTGGTGGCGATCTCAACGTCGATCAGACTGCCGTCCTTGCGGCGATGGATACTCTCGAACCGGTCCGATTCCTGTTCCTTGATGCGGGCTATGTGGGCGGCCACCTGTTCCAGCGTCACTTCTTTTGCTTCCACATCAGGGATGTGCATGCGCAACAGCTCTTCCCGACTGTAACCGGACATGCGGCAATAGGCATCGTTCACATCCAGCAGCCTGCCTCCATCGTCCACCAGCCAGTAGCCATCGATCGCCGTGTCGAGCACGCGCTTCTGGTCGAGGGTCGCTTGTTCGCGCAAGGCGATGTTCTCGCTCACGCTCTCCGCCATGTTATCGAAGGCCTTGCCCAGAGCGGAGATCTCGTCACTGCCGGTCATGTGTGTCTTGACTGCATAGTCGCCGAGCGCCAGCCTTCCGGCAGCGGCGAGCAACACATTCACGCGCCGGCTGACCAGACGATGCAGGATGAAGGCGATCAGCAGAGCGGCCGCCAGGATGATCGCGCCGAAGATCAGCGACTGTTCCAGCGCGGCCAGCCGGGTCGCTTTCAATTGAGCGCTGATATCGCTCTCTACGTACAGCAGACCCATCTGCTTCTTCAGCCCGCCCTGCTGATAAGACACCACCAGCGGATAATAGCCCTGTAGCAAGGCGGCATCATCCGGGTTGAAGCCGATCTTGCTCACGCCGCTCCGCACCACCAGAGACGCCTCCGCATTGGAGAAAGCCGAATGGGAAGCGGCCGGCCCCCCTTTCCACCTGAAACGGTTCGCCAACAGCACCTTGCCGCTTTCATCGGCCAGGATCAGGGCGCGCATCCCGGGGCGCATCGCGGCCAGCGACAGATCGAGCAAGGCATCGGTTTCATTGCCCATGGTCAGCCGGTTGTAGAGCAGATTCTGCAAACGCGACATCTCCATGCCGATCTCGCCCAGGGCATCCTGCTCGATGCGCACCCTGCTGGCGCGATCCACCTGCAGGAACACAAGGAAGGAACAGGTGATCGAGACGATCACCAGTATCAGCGGTATAAGGATGGAAAGGCGTGTTCTCATCTTGCGTGGTTCACTTGGCGATACACGTCTCCGGTTTATCAACTAGCGCAGCGCTCATCTCGACTCGCTTGTCGAGCTGCCCTTCGCGCAGCATCACTTCATTGAGACGCATTGCCGCTTCCAGGATGACCGGTTCGGTACCGCCGAGCAGTGCCAGATTCTCCTGCAATGCAGGAATCTTGATCCCGCCCATCATGAGACGATATTCCGCCGCAGTCACACCGAGGCGTTTGCCGATCTTCCCGGCTGCCGCATCCGGCGATTGTTCGATGTAGTCCAGCGTACGGAACCATTGTCGGGCGACATCGCAGACCTCCCCGCGGCGCTGCTGAAAGACATCCTCGTGCACCAGCAGCAGGTCGAATATCTCGTTCGGAATATCGCCACTATCAAAGATGTCATGCGCACCCAGCGCAGCCAATTTGGCCTTGAAAGGTTCGAAAGTGATGAAGACATCGGCCTTGCCTTGCCGGTACATCTCTTCATGCCTGCTTTCGGCGCTCGGAATGACGGTCACATCGGCACGGGTCAGTTTGGCGGCATCCAGCATGCGGCTGAGCATGTAGACACCGAGCGGGATATTGGTGATGGCGATGCGCTTGCCCTTGAGATCGGCCAGCGTCCTCACCTTCGGCGTTGCCATCACCGCATCAGCACCGTTCGACACATCCATCACAGCCAGGACGCGCAGTTTGACACCGCCCTGCAGCAGTTCCAGCGTTTCATCCAGAGTCAGGCTGGCGATATCGGCAGAGCGATTGCGGAAGGCTTCCAGGGTGATGTCGGAAGAGGGCAGTTCGTAGATGGTCGCCTTGCCGGCCGGCAGGTAGCCGATCTCCTGCGCCAGATAGAGCGGTTCGTATCCCGGCCACGGACTGCTGGCGATGCGCAAAGGTGGGATGGGATCCCTGCTGCAGGAAGACAGTCCGATCAGGCCCGACAGGCATATGACCAACATAAGCACTGGCGAGCATGACCCGTTCGAGCTGCTCATCGATCCCGCGGTTTTTTTCATACCCCTCCCAGAATACCGCTTATGTTTTTTTGATTGCCGCGGGATTCTATCACTCCGAATCCCGCCGGCAGCGCCATCCGCCCGAGTATCCATGCCGTGCATACAGGCAAGTTCATCCCTTCAGGAATGGCGCACACAAGGTGTGCGCTAGGACAGTTTGTCCATCACAGCCCGCAACTCTTCTTCCGGCACCGGCTTGCTGAAGAAGAAACCCTGATAAGCCAGGCAATCGTGATGTTTGAGGAAAGCGAGCTGCGCCTCGGTCTCGACACCTTCGGCGATCACATCGAGGCCGAAGTTCTTTGCCATGTCGATGATGCTCTGCACCATGCCCGCATCACTCGGGTCGACGGTGATGTCGCGTATGAAACTCTGGTCGATCTTGAGCTGGTCCAGCGGCAGGCGCTTGAGATAGGACAACGATGAATAACCGGTGCCGAAATCGTCCAGCGATATCTGCACGCCCAAGCCCTTCAGCGCCAGTATCCTGTTCACCACGTCGCCGATGTCGTCCAGCAACACGCTTTCAGTCAGCTCCAGCTTCAACCGCGCCGGTTCGACATGGTGCTGGCGCAGCGCCATTTCGACCTTTTCGACGAAATCTCGCATACGGAACTGGTGCGCGCTGACATTGATCGCCAGCGTCAGTTCGCGCATGCGTTCGTCGAGTTTCCAAGCAGCCAGCTGCGCGCAGGCTGTATTCAGCACCCAGTTGCCGATCTCGAGGATGAGCGAGCTGTCTTCGGCGATGGGGATGAACCGGGCGGGAGAGACCACGCCGCGCTGCGGATGGATCCAGCGTATCAACGCCTCGAACCCGACCGGATGATGCCCGCTGTCCACCTGGACCTGGTAATACAAGCGGAATTCGCTGTTCTCGATAGCACGGCGCAGGTCGTTCTCCAGCTCGGCGCGCGACTCCAGGTCGTGCTGCAAACCCGGATCATAGAAGCGCACCGCATTGCGCCCCGCGTTCTTGGCTTGGTACATCGCGGCATCGGCATGCTTGAGCAGCGCATCCATGGGCTCGTCGTCACCATGGAACAGGCTGATGCCGATGCTCGGCGAACTGAAGTGCTCGTGCTCCTTGAGCTGGTAGGGACGGGACAGCGCATCGCGGATCTTCTCCGCCACCATGCCGACCTTGTGCGAGGCATCCTCGCGCTCGTTGCTGACCCCCTCCAGCAGCACAACGAATTCGTCTCCGCCCATGCGCGCCACGGTATCCATCTCGCGCACACAGGACTGGATGCGTGCCGCCACCTCGACCAGAAGCAGGTCGCCGAAGTCGTGTCCGAGCGTATCGTTGAGCACCTTGAAACGGTCGAGGTCGATGAACAGGATCGCACCAAAATCACCGTATCGTGCTGATGCCAGCAGCGCGGAATGGAAACGTTCCTGGAACAGCCGGCGATTGGGCAGTTGTGTCAGCGCGTCATAGAACGCCAGATTGCGGATCTCTTCCTCCGCCTGTTTGCGCGCGGTGATGTCGCTGAAGATGGCCACGTATTGCGTGGTCTCGCCCCGCTCGTCCTTCACTGCGGTGATAGTCATCCATTTCGGGTAGGTCTCGCCGTTCTTGCGCCTGTCCCATATCTCGCCCGCCCATGTCCCTGTCTCCAGCAGCTGCTTCCACATGACGGTATAGAACTCGCGGTCATGCCGTCCCGAACTCATCATCTTGGGATTCCTGCCCACCACCTCGTCTGCACTGTAACCGGTGATCGCGCTGAATGCGCTATTGACGCGGATGATTCTGGACTGTGCATCGGTGATGATGATGCCATCCTGCGTCTCGAAAGCCGCTGCAGCGACGCGCAGCGCCTCTTCAGCGAGCCTCTGCTCGGTGATGTCCTGCACCATCCCGACTGAACGCTGCGGCTCTCCCGCACTATCGAATGTGGTGGACCCATGCTCACGCAGCCATTTGATCCGGCCATCCGCGAACTGCACGCGGTGATCGATCTGGTAAGTCTGGCGGTCCAGCAACGACTGCTTGTAGGCCTGTTCTACCTTGGTGCGGTCATCCGGGTGGATCACGTTCATGAATACGTCATAGGTGGGTTTGGTCTGGATCGGATCGAGTTCGAATATCCGGTAGACCTCATCCGACCAGCGCAACTCGCCGCCCGGCAAACTGAACTCCCAACTGCCGAACTTCCCTATCTTCTCGGCCTCGTTCAGCAGTGCTTGGTTGTGCTGCAGTTCGGCGCTGGCATGTTTGCGCTGGGTGATGTTGTGACAGAACACGAACAGCTTCTCGTTCTCCGGCATGTAGGTCACCGCCACCTCGATGTCGATCACCCGGCCATCCTTGCGCCGGTGCTTGGTCTCGAAACGATCGTATCCCCGTGCATAGATCTTCTCGATGTGCGCACGGGTCTCCTCCGGGTGTTCCTGCGCCTCCAGCTGGCTGATGTGCATGCCAAGCAACTCCTGCACCGAATAGCCGGAAATCTTGGCATAAGCCTCGTTGGCCTCTTCCAGGTAACCTCCCAGATCGGTCACCCAAAACCCATCCATCGCGGTTTCGATCACGTGCTGATAGCGTTGCAGCAATGTCTGCGTCTTTTTGCGCTCGGTGATGTCGCGACTGGAGGCGAACAGATAGCCGTTGCCGCCGATCTCGGTCCCGGTCGCGCAGACCTCGACATCCAGCAGGCTGTCATCCTTGCGCTTGTGCACGGTCTCGAAGGTGCCACTCTTGCCAATGAACGATTTGATTTTGGCACGCAACTCCTCGGCGGTGAACTGGTTGTCCCAATCCTTCACATTGAGCAGCAATGCTTCTTCGCTGGTATAGCCCAGCATCTTGCAGAACCCTTCGTTGGCTTCGAGCACATTGCCGTCGATGTCCAGCACATGGATGCCTTCCATCGAGTTCTGCATCAGCAACTGATTGCGCTGCAACAAGGCTTCCGTCACACGCATGTGTTCGCGCTGCTCGGTGATATCGAGACCGAGGCCGATCAGCATCGGAACCCCGAGCCGCATGACGCGCCGGCCGGTGAAGTGGAACGGTATTGCCGTGCCGTCTTTCGCCATCAAATCTGCTTCGATCGAAGTTTCGCCCTGTTCGAACACCTGACGGATGGCGTTTTCGATATTGGCCTTGTCTTCTCCCGCAAAGAAGTCGAGCGGATGACCGGAGGCGATCTCATCCCTGCCGCGCTGCAGCACCTGTTCGAGATTGCGGTTCCACAACAGGAACTTCCCTTCCGCATCGAGCATGTAAAAGACGCCCGGCAAGGATTCGATCAGCTCCTTGCGGAAGGCGTTCTCGCGCTCGATCAGGTCGCTATCCAGCAACTTGTCGAGCATGATGTTCAACGCTTCCGCCAGTTCACCGACCTCGCCGCCGCCTTTTTTCGGCAGGCGGATATTGCGGTTCCCGGCGGCGATCTCCATCGCGGCAGCGGTGATGCGCTTGAGCGGGGCAAAGGTGTAACGCAGCATCAGCATGAACAGCAGGCTTAACGCCAGCATCACGAACACCGCCTGCATGATGCTTGGCAAGGGGATACCGGTCACCTGGCGCGAGACCAGCCGTTCGGGTACGTGATAGGCCAGCAGCAGGAAACGCGAGGGGTCGCTGGCATCGAAGAACACCCGTTCCGCCGCCAGATAGCCAGAGTCCGCGCCGCCCACCGCATGAAAGGAAAGTTTGTTCAGCTTGGACTGCGCCTCGAACATCGGCGCGAGCGTGGGGAAATCGTCGGTGATCTTCCTGCTGCTGCCCAGCTCGAATTCGAACGCGCGCTTCGTTTCCGGATGATGCAGATACTGCCCGTACTGGTCGGCGATGAGCGCCTGCACCCCGGGGGGCAAGCCGGTGGACGACAGATCGAACAGCGGCCCCAGGTCCTTGTTGATCACCACCATGCCGAACACACGACCGCTCGCGTCGAACACCGTCGTCACCGCGCGCAGGGTCGGACGATGCGGCACTTCGATCGCGCCTTGATCCTTGTTGAGATCGAATTCGGAAAGATATACGCGCCCGGAGGTCAGCATCAATCCGGCGCGGAAATAATCACGGTCGCCTTTGGCTTGCAGGGCATCGTGCGGAACCGCTTCGACGCGACCGTCGCGCCGCTCCACCCGCACCAGTTCCATACCCTCGCCCGCCGCGCCGATGTAGCGCACCTGATAGTAGTCGGGGTGCGCACGCAGGAAGGCAGCGAAGATCTCCTGCAGGCGCGCTTCCCAGGTGGCATAGCTGTTCTTGTCGCGCGGATCGAGACCGTAGTTGGCACTGGCGCGGATGAGACCCGTAATGGGCGGCGTGTTGGCGAGGAACACCACATCCTGCCGCAACACCTCGATGGTTTGTCCCAGACGCACCTTTTCGACATGCAAGGCGGTTTCCAGGTCGGCGCTGCGATCGCTCAGATAGGTCTGGTGCATCTGGTCGTTCTCTTTGCCTATCCACAGCAAACCGCCGCCCAGCACCAGCAGCAATGCCGCCAGCGTGATGCGCGTGGAGAGGCCGATGCCGAGTCTCACGGGCTCATCCTCTGCACGGCAAAACACAGATCCTGCCAGGCTTTGGCTTTTTCGGCCGGACTGCGCAACAGGTAGGCAGGGTGATAAGTGACGATGAGGGGAATACCCTGATACTCATGCACCGTGCCGCGCAGTGAGCCCAGCGTTGCATCGCGCCCCAGCAGTGAAGTGGCTGCAGTCTTGCCGAGTGCAATGATGAGTTTCGGCTTGATCAGCGCGATCTGCTGCTGCAGATAGGGCAGGCAGGTGGCGATCTCGTCCGGCTCCGGGTTGCGATTGTCGGGCGGACGACATTTGACGATGTTGGCGATGTAGACGTTGGCACCGCGCTTGAGTTTGATCGCGGCCAGCATGTTGTCGAGCAGCTTGCCTGCCTGACCGACAAAGGGTTCTCCCTGCGCATCCTCGTCCGCACCGGGACCTTCGCCCACGAACAACCAGTCGGCATTCTCGTCGCCGACGCCGAACACCGTCTGTGTGCAACCCGCACGCAGTTTGCAGGCGGTGCAATCGCGCACTTGTTGCTTGAGGGCGGGCCAGTCAGTCGCGACGGCTGCCTGCTCCGTCCGAGCTGCCGGAGCGAGCACTACCGCTGCAACCGGAAGCGATTCGGCGGCAGGCGCTTCCCTTGCCGCAACGACAGGCGCAGCCTCATGCTCCGCCGCCACGGACGCGTCGCGCCGTACCCAGAGCGGGTACAGATTCAACTCGCGCAATACGTTTTCGTCTCTTATGTTCAAAGGTCCCGCCCCATCAGGATTGCATCCTCGCGTCCATTCTCTGCCGGATAATAATCACGGCGCAATCCGATATCCGAAAAACCGGCCTTGCGGTATAGCGCGATCGCCGCCGCATTGGAGGCCCGCACTTCCAGCACCATGCGCTGCATGTTCTGGCGCCGCGCCAGCGCCATCATCTCTTCCAGCAACTTGCGCCCCCAGCCATGCCGCTGCTGCCCTGCCGCGATGGCGATATCGAGCAGTTCAGCCTCGTCAACAGCCAGCATCAGGATCGCATAGCCGACCATACCGTCCGTTTCCGACTCGTATACCTTGCACAGATATTTGCTGCGCAAAGCATCGCTGAAATTCCCCGCCGTCCACGGATGCGCATGCACCTCGCGTTCGATGCGCAACACGACATCCAGATCCGCCTCGCTCATGTCGCGCAATATCATGCGTTCCGCTCGCTGGTCTTCAGCGCCACCTTGTCGCGCAGATAGAGCGGCAAGGCCAGCGCCGCATCCACGGCATTACCCCTGGCAAATTCACCCGCTGCAAGCCGGACGACAGCACTGGCTTGCGGCACGGCTTGCGCATCAATTCCGCACAGCGACTTGCCGTAACGCGCCTGCAATGCCTCACCGGCAACCGAGAAACCGCTGCCGACACCGAACCAGCCGTCCCCTGCCAGCGCAGGCGCGACGTCCGCCTTGCACAGACAAGGTGCTATCGCTTCCGTCCACTCGCCGTTGCGTCTCTCGTAAGCCGCCAGATACAGCTCGCCCATGCGCGCATCCAGCGCGGCGATGATCTTATCTTTGCCGGAAGCCCCGGCCAGTGCTTGCAGCGTGCATACGCCAACCACACCGACATCGGCACCGAGTGCCAGACCTTGAGCCACCCCGCAGGCGATACGCACCCCGGTGAAAGAACCGGGCCCCTTGCCGTAGGCGATGCCATCGACCTGTTTGACTTTGATACCCGCATCTTTCAGCAACGCATCCAGCATCGCCATCAATACTTCGGAGTGCTTCTGTCCGACCAGCTCGCAACGCTCGCTCACCGTACCGTCCTGCCACAGGGCGACAGAACAATATTCGGTGGAAGTCTCGACAGCGAGTATCTTCATCAGACCAGCAGCAACGCCACCGCCTGCGCGGCGATGCCTTCGCCGCGTCCGGTGTAGCCGAGTTGTTCGGTGGTGGTCGCTTTCACGTTCACCGCAGTCTGCTCAATGCCCAGATCGGCGGCGATGTTGGCGACCATCTGCGGGATGTGCGGTGCCATTTTCGGCGCTTGCGCGATGATGGTGGCATCGACGTTGCCGACTCGGAACCCGGCCTCCCTGATCTTACCCGCCACCACGCGCAGCAGCAGACGGCTGTCGATGTCCTTGTATTTCGCATCGGTGTCGGAAAAATGCTTGCCGATATCGCCCAGCGCGGCCGCACCCAGGATCGCGTCGCAGACGGCATGCAGCAACACGTCTGCATCGGAATGGCCAAGCAGGCCTTTTTCGTGCGGGATATCCACTCCGCCGATGATGAGCTTACGGCCCGCGACCAACTGGTGAACGTCGAAACCTTGGCCAATCCTCATTTTCGTTCCTTCAGTAGTAATTCTGCCAACTCGATGTCCTGCGGATAAGTGACCTTGAAATTGCTGCTGTCGCTGCCCACCAGTTTCGGTTGCAGCCCCATCGCTTCGATGGCCGAAGCTTCGTCGGTGACGGTATTGCAGCGCGCCAATGCCTCGGCCAACAGACCGGCGCGGAACATTTGCGGCGTCTGCGCCTGCCACAACCCTTCGCGCGGCTCGGTGTGGGCGATGCGCTGCTTCGAGTCGGCACGTTTCAGGGTGTCCGCCACCGGCACGGCGAGGATGCCGCCGACCGCATCGTTGCGCAGTTCGGCGATCATGCGCGACAACAGATGCTGGGTCAGGCAGGGCCGCGCCGCATCGTGCACCAGCACCCAATCGTCCGCTTCCAACCCGGATCCCAACAGTCCGTTGGCCACGCTCTCGGCGCGGGTCGCGCCGCCGCAATACAGCGGTGCCAGTTTGCCCTCGCAATGTGACCAGTCGTAGCGCGCGAAATATTCGTCGCCCGGAGCAAGCACGACGAACACGGTCTTGATATTTGAATTGGCACACAAAGTGGAAAGCGCGTGCCAGATCATGGGCCGTCCGGCCAGATCGAGATATTGCTTGGGCAATTCGTTGCCCATGCGGGCGCCGAAACCGGCAGCAGGGACTAAAGCGTGGAATTCGGACATGGTCGAATTGTAAAACAGGAGGACGGGCTGCGTGGCTTATAATGTGCACCTTTGCACCGACAGTCCCCCATGCTTTTCCAGTCTTCCCACTCCCGTCCGCGTTACACGAACCTGACAGGTTCATCCGATGCTCTCGGCCTGGCGCAACTCGCTGCCAAGCAGTCGCCGCTGGTCGTCATCGCGGCCAATGCGCTGGAAGCGCAGCGGCTGGTGGAAGAGATCCCGTTCTTCGACCCGAAACTGCGCGTGCATCTGCTGCCGGACTGGGAGACCCTGCCCTACGATCACTTCTCACCCCATCAAGACCTGGTATCCGAGCGTCTGGCCACGCTGCACCATATCCGTACCAATGCCAGCGATGTGGTCATTGTGCCGATCACCACCGCGCTGTACCCGCTGCCACCGGTGTCATACCTTGCGGCCTATACCTTCTTCCTCAAAAAGGGCGAAAGCCTGGACCTCGACGGCTTCCGCCAGCAGATGACGCTGGCCGGTTACAACCATGTACAGCAGGTGCTCACCCCCGGCGAATACTGCGTGCGCGGCGGCATCATCGACCTGTTCGCCATGGGTAGCGTGCTGCCCTACCGCCTCGACCTGTTCGATGACGAGATCGAATCCATCGCCACTTTCGACGTGGACAGCCAGCGCACGCTTTACCCGGTGCCGGAGATCCGCCTGCTGCCGGCGCGCGAGTTCCCCATGGACGAAAAGGGCCAGGCCACCTTCCGCCAGAACTTCCGCGACCGCTTCGAAGGCGATCCGTCCAAGTCGCGTATCTATAAAGACGTGAGCAAGGGCATCGCCCCCTCCGGCATCGAGTATTACCTGCCGCTGTTCTTCGAACAGACCGCCACACTGTTCGACTACCTGCCCAGGAACGCCACGCTTTGTCTGCACCACAATGTGGATGAAGCCATCGCCACCTTCGGCAAGGATGCGGCCTCGCGCTACAACCTGCTGCGCGGTGATCCGCAGCGGCCGCTGCTGGAAACGAAGGAGTTGTTTCTGGATGGGGAGCAGTTTTTTATCCGGGCGAAGGAGTTTGCGCGGGTGGATATCGTCGCCAGCGAAGCCGGAGCAACACTTGCGCCCTGCTCAACAGCTGCAATCCCCCCCATCGCGGTCGATAGGCGCGCCGAGATTCCCACCCACGCCTTCCAGAACTTCCTGGAGATATACACCGGACGTGTACTACTAATCGCCGACAGCCTCGGTCGCCGCGAGATCATGTCCGGTTACCTGAAGGAATACGGCCTGCTGCCCGCCGTGTGCGAAGACTATGCCTCCTTTCTCGCCTCCAAAGACAAGTTCATGCTCGGCGTGGGCCCGCTCCAGATCGGTTTCGCCCTGCCGGATGACAAACTCGCCATCGTCACCGAGACCGAGCTATATGCCGCCCAGCCCAGAAGCCGCGCCGCGCGTGCCGCGAAGAAGAGCAACGTGGAAGGCATGCTGCGTGACCTGTCCGAGCTCAAACCGGGTGATCCGGTGGTGCACGAACAACACGGCATCGCGCGCTACCAGGGACTGATCAACCTCGACCTCGGCGAAGGCGAGAACGAATTCCTGCTGCTGGAGTATGCAGGCAGCGATAAACTGTACGTACCCGTCTCACAACTGCACGTCATCAGCCGCTACAGCGGCGGCGCTCCGGAAGCCGCGCCGCTGCACAAACTGGGCAGCGGCGCGTGGGACAAGGCCAAGCGCCGCGCCATGCAGCAGGTGCGCGACACCGCTGCCGAGCTATTGAACATCTACGCACAGCGAGCCACGCGCAAGGGTCATGCGTTCAAGCTCACCTATCACGACTACGAAGCGTTCTCTGCGGGCTTCGGTTTCGAGGAAACGGCCGACCAGGCCGCCGCCATCGAAGCCGTGCTACTCGATCTGCAATCCGGCAAACCGATGGACCGACTCATCTGCGGAGATGTGGGTTTCGGCAAGACCGAAGTCGCCCTGCGCGCCGCCTTCGTGGCGGTGATGGATGGCAAACAGGTCGCGGTGTTGGTGCCCACGACGCTATTGGCCGAACAGCACTTCCAGAATTTCTCCGACCGCTTCGCCGATTGGCCGATCAAGATCGCCGAGTTGTCGCGCTTCCGCTCGACCAAGGAAGTGACGCAGGCGCTGAAAGACCTGGCCGAAGGCAAACTCGACATCGTCATCGGCACGCACAAGCTGATCCAGAAAGATGTGAAGTTCCACAACCTCGGTCTGGTGATTCTCGACGAGGAACACCGTTTCGGCGTGCAGCAGAAGGAACGCCTCAAAGCACTGCGCGCCGAAGTGGATGTGCTCACGCTCACCGCCACACCCATCCCGCGCACGCTAGCGATGTCACTGGAAGGCCTGCGCGATTTCTCTGTGATCGCCACCGCGCCGCAGCGCCGCCTGTCGATCAAAACCTTCGTCGCCGGTTTCAGCCAGGGCATCATCCGCGAAGCCGTGCTGCGCGAACTCAAGCGCGGTGGGCAGGTGTACTTCCTGCACAACGAAGTCGATACCATCAACAACATGCTGGAGAAACTGGAAACGCTGCTGCCGGAAGCGCGCATCCGCGTGGCACACGGGCAGATGGGCGAACGCGATCTGGAAGCGGTGATGCGCGACTTCACCCACCAGCGCTTCAACGTGCTGCTGTGCTCCACGATCATCGAGACCGGCATCGACGTGCCCACCGCCAACACCATCATCATGAACCGCGCGGACCGCTTCGGCCTCGCGCAACTACACCAGTTGCGCGGCCGCGTCGGCCGTTCGCATCACCAGGCTTATGCCTACCTGCTGGTGGACAGCATGGATGGACTTACCGCACAGGCCAAGAAACGCCTGGAAGCGATCCAGGCAATGGAACAACTGGGCAGCGGTTTCTTCCTCGCCATGCACGATCTGGAAATACGCGGCGCGGGCGAAGTGCTGGGCGAATCGCAAAGCGGCGAGATGCAGGAAATCGGTTTCAGCCTCTACAACGACATGCTGAGCGCCGCCATCTCTTCTCTCAGACAAGGCCACGAGCCGGACATGGCGCACCCGCTGGGCGTGACCACCGAGATCAACCTGCACACACCAGCCTTGCTGCCGAACGACTACTGCGGCGACATCCACCAGCGCCTGGTCATCTACAAACGCCTCGCGCACTGCAACACGCAGCAAGACCTAGACGACATGCAGCAAGAGCTCATCGACCGTTTCGGTCTACTGCCCGAACCCGCGCAGACCCTGCTCGACAGCCACCGCCTGCGCATCCTCGCCAAGCCGCTCGGCATCAGCAAGGTGGATGCGTCATCGGAAGCCATCGTGATTCAATTCGTGCCGAACCCGCCCATCGACCCGATGAAGGTGATCACCATGATCCAGAGCAAACGGCACATCAAGATGGCGGGGCAGGACAAGCTGCGGATTGAGTTGAAGTATGGGGATTTGCAGCAGCGGGTGTTGGCGGTTAAGAATTTCTTTGGGGAGTTGAAGTGATTATTTAAGCCGTTCGCCCTGAGCTTGTCGAAGGGTGTAGTTTGGCAACAATCAAAACCGCCGGGCCAGCCCGGCGGTTTTGCCTTTGATGTTAGGTTACGCGAAGAATCCGCTAACACAACCCACGATGAACAAAACCCGACTCACTTGACCATCGCCGCGACTGCCGCAGCCAGCGGTGTCGTCGCCCTGCCGATAAGCTTGCTCAGTTGCTTGCCGTCATCGAACAGCGCTCCTTTTGAAACACCCGTGTCGGAATCCGCCAGCAGTGCCGCGAGCGGTTCCGGCAGACCTGCGCCCAGCAGCGCCTGCTTGTAATCCGCTTCTGGCAGGTTGACGTAGCCGATGGCTTTGCCGCTCTGGCGCGAGATCTCCGTTGCGAGTTCGGTCAGGGTGAAGGCAGTGTCGCCCGCCAGTTCATAGACTTTCCCGGCCTGATTGTCTGCGGTCAGCACAGCGACATCCGCTTCGGCATAGTCGGCGCGCGTGGCCGAGGAGATGCGTCCGTCGCCTGCGCAACCGTACACCGCGCCCAGCTTCAGCGCAGTGGGGACACCCATGGTGTAGTTCTCGGTGTACCAACCGTGGCGCAGGAGAACGGCGGGCACGCCGGAGGCGCGGAGGTAGGCTTCGGTTTCCT
>Ga0209417_1001543_pt1 | contig 41611 bp, 46 predicted proteins | sample RifGroF2_FD_184002 | JGI IMG/M metagenome (GOLD analysis project Ga0209417, IMG submission 184002) | Groundwater microbial communities from Rifle, Colorado, USA - Groundwater F2 (SPAdes) (version 2) | ecosystem: Environmental > Aquatic > Deep subsurface > Groundwater | place: Rifle, Colorado... | reverse complement strand
GTAAAAACTTGTTTTTCCGAATGAAGGAATTGGAGAATGGTATGTAGACTCAATTGAATAAAAGGTAATCCAGGGAAAATAAATTTCCCGTGGAAACTTTTATCTCCTGAAAAAAGTTTTAAATTACAATTCTAGAATTGTAATTCGAAAGATGTTTCCGAAAGTTTCAACTAAACTTGGTTTCCAAGAAAATTTATTGAAGAATGATTTTTCGATGTTGAAAATATGTCATATTATATAACTCATGAGATGATAAAGAACGGATTGATTCTTGAACCAGATCAAATCAATAATATTAATTATTTCTATTTAATAATGAATAAATATGGATCTATGATTACAGACTGGGTTATAAACGATTTACTCGAAAATGATGTCGAACATGACAGTTTAATAATGCTTGTAATAGCATTTAAAAATTTTTGCATTGATCAAAAATTAGAAGAAGCAACGTTTTTCTCAGAAAGAATTGATTTCATAAATCTAAGTGATCCTGAATTTCATGATATTGGTGAACTTTTTTAAATATTATAGGTAAAATAGGCGATTTAAGATTTATTAATATTTAGTAAAATATTTGTGAGCGTATATTTTAATCCGTTAAACTATATAAAAGAAGCATATAAATTTGCTAAAATTAATAATAATTTTTTAGTGATGCATGAGTTAGAAATTTGGGCTCCTTTAAAATATATGTCAGATATTTCTGACAATGAAGTTGATAGAAAAAGAAGAAAACGTAATTGATCATATCATTTAAAACTTAGATATATGTTATACTATATCTAAGTTTTCAATATAAATAGGTTTTTTAGGGTGTTTCAATTTCGCACACATATTATTAAATATATTAATAGTTTCACTAAAATATGTTTCATTTGTTATAGGGCTTTTAGATGACGCGTCATTTAACGCAACTAATTGACATAAAGTGTCATTTACATTGTTAAATCTGTCAGAAACTTTTTTATTGTCTTTTAATCTTAAAAATTCAACCAAATTTGTCAACGAATCGCGTATAAAATTTTGTCCATTTTTATTTATTTTAGGATAAATGAGTTTTTGATCAGCGCTTATATGATTTGAAGAATCTTTTTGTTCATATGAAACATATATAATTTCGTCAACATCATCTTTATCGTCCAAAGGTATATTTTCAAAATTTTGGCCAGTATAATCCATTTTATATGTAAAAAGATGTTTCAAAATTTTTTGATGTTTCATGGAGATTTTTAACTTGGTTCATGATTTGAAACTTGAGATAATCGAAAAAAGTTTTTCTTAAAATACTTTTAATCTAATTGAATGTATATTCAATGTTTTTTAAAAAGATTTTATTCATGGAGTGAGATCTTTTACAAGTAACAGATATATTTCAACAAAAATATATCTGTTACTCGTACTAAATCGGTATATTTATTTTCTTGTCTAGATATAACTTTCCATTTAGAATTATCTATGATTAATAACTCTTGTTCAGAATTCCATCCAATTAACATCTCAAATGCCGGAATATTTTCATCAACTTCTAAAATAAGAAGTTGTTTATCTCCATATTCTATTGCTAGATCTATGTCAAATGTAGATGATGAAAATGCTGTAAATATTACTTCTTTACCTATTAAATTATCAGTAATTATTTTTTCATTCAAACCTCTATATAAATATGATTTACCAGTGACATCTCTGGTTCTTAATATTAAATTGTGAAATATTTGATACATTTGAAATTTACTAAGAATATATTCTTCAGTGTCAATAAATTGAAACGATTCTTCTTCGCCAACTAAAGATCTATAAATACTATTATATTCAAATTCTTTGAATATTTTAAAATTATAATAATCCCTAACTGATTTATTCAAAGAAATACCAAAATTTGGTTCATTACACTATGTAAAATATATTGCTGCTTCTGTTTTTGTCAATTTATATATACTACTCATCATATTAGATTTAAATGTTTCATTTTTATATTTGTCCATTGCTTTAGTACACGCAAAAGTACAAAGAAATTTTATTAGGCTTGAATCCATATAATTTAATTTTACTAAATTATGTCCATACGATCTTACATTTTTCTAATTTTTTCGTATCACGACTCGTAAAAATTTCGATAATTTCAGGATATTTATTTCCGTTCATTTAATTTTTAAAAATAATTTTAATTTTTAACAGTTTTCTCTGGTTTTTTAGGTTTTAGATAAAAACCAAGAACTTTTTTTATTTCTTTTGGAACACATAATTTACCTTTATTTTTCAACAAATCATTGATAGTATCTAAAAACCAAGAATATCCAAGACATCTTTCCATAGTAAAATGAAATATACACATAAATTTATTGAACACTTTAAAATCGACGTTATCAATATAATAATAATTTGATTTTGGACAACTGAAAATTATATGACGCATAAATACTTTCATTGTTTTTATATTTATATTTATATTTACATCAATATCGGTTTCAGTATTAATTTGTTCGATAATATTATCTATAGATTTTTGTATTTTCGGAAATGGAGTTCTTTGAAATTTTTCGTCTAAAGTTATTGTTAAACATATAAATTCATTATCTCTAGTTTTGCTATGATCGTTTGTATCAGAAACATGTGTTTTTATCTCATTATTTATTTCATCCTTTGTATTTAACGAACAATCTACTATAGTAGTTTCATTTATTTCATTTGTGTGATCAAATGACGTATGCTTTACGGTTAAATTTTCACTATTATCATTAATTGTTTCCATTATATCAACCAATTTATCATCATTATGTTCAACAATTTCCATCTATATTTTTAATAATAATTTATTTGTGATTTTTTTCAGTATAAAACAATGGAAACGGAAGAAAAATTTTTTTATCGGTTCATACGCAAAATTTAGATATCCAGAATATAAATATACGGGATTTTCACCATTAGTCACATATTTAGTGTCAAAGTCAAATTTTATTCAAGAAATAAGACGTAATTCTGACGAAAATTATAAATTCAATAAATTACTTAAATTATTGTTTCATGAAACAGAAGGACATGTTATTCCAACTTCAAACTATAGATATCCTATTTATATAATTACAAAACTTGGGTTTCTTCCAAATTTAATCCATTGTTGCATGTTTTCAATCGATTTTATTGAACAATTTTTCTCAAAGTATAATGATAAAATAGTAGAAAAATTTAAAGAATTATATTATGATAAAATAGACGATGAATGTCAAACAAAATTAACGGAAATTTCTTGTACTGGGAAAATAAATTTACCTGGGAAAATTATTTCCCCCGGAAAAGGAAAATGCCAATGGACATCCCCTAATGGTCCATGTTCGATTCGTGAAGATCCATGGACAACATCGTATGATATGAAAAGAAACCTTAGGAATATTACCAGAGATATAGATCTACTAAAAACAACTTTAATAGAAGCATATATTGAATCAGAAACTTCTTTAAATGATCCAAAACACAGTGATGTTCCGTTTTATGTTTTCGGAATGATTCTTACTTTTTACTGGTTTCATATGAGAACTGATAAATCAATTAAACAATATATAAAAGAATATCTAGACACGATAACATTTTCTAGTTTAGAAATCTCAGATGAAATAAATGAAATAGACAATATATTAACTGAAATAGTTGTAGATAACCCTCAAACAATAACGATGGAAATATTAAAATATGACAAATATAATTTCCCAAATTGTGCTGAAACTATGATTAATAATTTTTTCAATGCTTATTTATATGATCCAATAAATAAAAATTTCGACATAAGTTTATTTCCAAACGAATTGTACATTGATCAAAAATTAATAGTATTTTATAATCTAATTAACGATAATTTAAGAACTAATAAATTATCAATTAATGATATAAACACAACAAATGTGAAAGAATTATTTCTTAGAGTATTGGTAAATATACCAAAAATTGAATATAGATCAAATGGATATAATATTGTAAGTGATCGAAAAAATATTTTAAAAATATTTAATTACTTACTTGGAAAAAATGTTTCAAATTTTTCCGAACTTGAGTTATCAACAGAATCGCAAACTGTAACAATTAATAATGATACTTTTACATTTAAATTAAATAATATTTCAGTAAAGAAAATAACATTACATATAGCTGTAGGTCATTCGTATTCAGTTTTTGAAAATAATATTAAAAATATTGAATCAAAAGATAATATAAGTTCCATAATTTTAAATATAGTATCATCAGGAAGTGAAAATGAAGAAATTTCAAAATATACACAAATAGAAAAACTTAGTTATTTTAATTATTTATATCTGGATAAAAATATTACTAATCTAGGTAAAAATTATATTGAATTGCCAATATTAACATTCACATTTAATGAAGATACATTTGTATATAAAGATTATATATTTTTATTTAACATTAAACGTTTAAATTTATCTGGCAATAAACTCACGAAATTACCAAAAGAAATTGTAAATCTTACACAATTAAAAACTTTAGATTTAACTAGTAATAAACTCACGAAATTACCAAAAGAAATTGGAAATCTTATACAATTGCAAGAATTAAATTTATCAAGGAATCAACTTACGGAACTACCAAGAGAAATTGGAAATCTTACACAATTACAACATTTAAATTTATCTAGTAATAAACTTGAAGAACTATAGAGAGAAATCGGAAATCTTACACGGTTACAAGAATTATATTTACATGATAATAAACTTACTGAATTTCCAAAAGAAATTGGTAATCATACACAATTACAAATTTTAAATTTATCTAGGAATCAACTTACTGAACTATCGAGAGAAATTGGTAATTCTTATAAAATTAACATATTTAAATTTATCTGAAAATAAACTCATTGAATTACCAAAAGAATTTGGAAATCTTACACAATTGCAAATATTATATTTATCTGATAATAAACTTGTAAAACTACCGAAAGAAATTGTAAATCTTATAAAATTAACATATTTAGATTTAACTAGTAATAAACCCAAAGAACTACCGACAGAAATCGAAAATCTTATACATACACAAAGCTTAACTATTATACGATAATCAATTCACTGAATTGCCGATAGAAATTGGTAATTTAGTAAATTGACGATAGAAATCGAAAATCTTACACAATTACAAATTTTAGATTTGTATGAAAATACCAATAGAAATTAACGATCTTAAACAATATGAGTTGCATGTTTATGCTTAATTCTTAGTTAAATTATTTTTACAAATTAAAATTGAATACATATGATTTATCATATGTATTAATGAATACTAATATTTTAAATATTTATTCGTGAAAGTTATTTTTGGCCCATTCTTCTATCGATGAATCTTCTCGTAAAAGATTATTGCATATTTTCCATGGTATCATTTTTCGAATAGCACATTGAAAAAGAAAACTTTTTGGTACAAAAGATGAATCTCCTCCAAGTTTTCCAAACGAATATTTCGAATATATTGGATAACCAGATTTGTAAAAATCTATATAAATTCGTAATGGGATAGATACAAATCCATAATTTTCGATAAAAGATGAATTTCCAAAAATTTGGGGCCTTGTCCATGATTTAAATTCTTCCCAATCATTAGTTTTCAATATGAAATCAGTTGAATAAACTTTTCCGACTCGAATCCAACATGATTCTTCCAATCTATCGTCGTCTATTTCAATTCCGAACTCTTCGTTCAATCCACGCATAGCACATGTGAAATATGTTTCATCATGTTTCAATGTACAACCAAATGTACCAAGATTTCCTCCCATCCAATCATATGGAAAAAGAGCCCATATAAATTGTTCTGGTATTTTTATATTCTCATCTGTCGATTCGAATACTACATGTATTTCCGGTTTGTAAATTATGTAAATAGTTGATCTCATCGATACTTTTTCGAATTCAAGACTCATTTCAGATCTCATACTATCGTAACTTTCGAAAATTTCGATGTTTTTTCTTCTCGGAACATCTTTTAATCTTCGTTCACTTGTCATCCAACCGTCAAGATTTGATGATTTGACAGCTTGTTCATTTTCACTCATTATTAACTTATTAATAAGTGTCGAAATGAATTTTTGGTTTGGTTTTACTTTCTTTATAGCTGTCTTAACATTTCCGATAGTTGTGATTTTATTTTTGAAACTCGAACGAATCTGTCCAAACATCAATTTTGAAATCAATTCTCCAAATGTTTTACAACCGAACGAAAATGCTTCTTTATAAGCGTTTTCAAGAAGAACCTCATCTTCAATATGAGACACAATACTTCCTTCATAAAATGTTTCCATCATATATAACCGAGAAAAATGGTCTCAAACATCTGCGATCATTTTTCTGAAATTAGTGGGAATTATTCCACTACCTATAAATATTTGTTTTTTATTTATTGTAAATTTCATTCTAAAAGTCCTGAAACATAATAATATTCATTTCCAATAAGTAACGGATCATCTCTTTCACTGTCAGGATTAGCTATGTCAATCCCCATTTGTTCGATAATATCAGTATTATTAGAAATATCATCTGTGTTCATTGCAAATTTAATTTTTATATATACTGTATCTGGGCTAGAACCTTTATATACATTTAATTTATAATTCGAATCATTCATGTTGTATAATGTTCTTAATATATCTTTGGTTTGTTGATTAAACCAATCAATAACTTTGGATTGAGAAAAACTATCAGCGGAAATATTTGAACCAGTATTTGAATTTTCCAAAATATATCTTATTTTATAATTTGAAGATATTCTATGATTAGGATATGTGATTTTAGGATTTGACTTTTCAACAACTACAACATGTGAATTAGATGCAGATGCAATTAATGGAGCTGTTAAAGCTGCTCCAATTAACGCTCCACCTAAAAATGGAATAACTGGAAAATTATCATATCTTCGTCTGCCTGACCATCTTTGATTATTTCCAAAATTTCTATGTCTATGATGAAAATTCCCATTTCTTCTCATTTTTATCAGTATAAGTTTTCTTTTTTTTCAAGAAATTCTTCAATTTCTTGAAAAGAATCATTTATCTAACTATGTGTTAGATAATATGTATGGCAAAGACGGGATTCGAACCCGCGATTCCTTTCGGAACGAGATCTTAAGTCTCGCGTTTTAACCACTCAACCACTCTGCCATGAATAAATGAAAATTAATTCAAAAAATCATTTTTTTTTTCAAAAGTTTTGATTTTTTAATTTACTTCCCACTATTAGTTATATATTCTCGCTCCTGTTCCAATTATAAACCATTTATTTGATTTATTTGAGTGATATAATTCTACACTTTGTCCCATTTTTATTTCAATATTATTATATTCTTTACCATATGAATCTATTATTATTCCTTTTAGATGATATGTTTCATTATCTGATATATAAATTAAATGATAACCATTTTTTTCAGATAATATTATATCTGAGTTCAATATGATAATTTTAGGAATATTATCATATATTTTACATAATACTATAATAAATGTAATTAATATTAATAATATAATAATTATAAAAACAATTATCATTTTATATGAAAATATTATATAAATTATAATATTTTCAACTATATTCAGTTTTATATAAATTAGCAGTCCCATTTATAACTATAAATTTTACTTCATCATCATTATTTAATCCTAAACAATAAATAGATAAATTATCATTTCCACCAACAGTTCTAAATCTCGCTGATCGTATAACATACCCTTTAGCATCATATAACATATTATTATCAAAATTAATATATGCTTGATTCGTCGAATCTCCTCCATGTTCTATATAAGTTATTTTACCAACATATGCTGGTTTTCCGTCCGATTTTGAAAATGAAAAATAACTTCCTGAAGTGGTGTTCAATACGTGACTATTACAAAATAAATTTAAAAATGTTGCATGATCGACGTCTACTCCACCATTTAATGTTTCTTCTCCAACTCCAATCATAAAATGATACGATCCCTCATCAGACATTTTATACCGTAAAAATAAGAAAATTGTTTTCTATGAAACATTTTCATTCCGAAAATGTTTCATTACATATATTCATCATTTCAATATTAATATTAAATGGATAAATAAAAATATAATATTATTATTGAAATGATAAATAAAAATATTATATTTTTATTTATCATTTCATGTGAAACATTTTTATAAACTTTATTTTGTGATATAGTTTTAGGCATTATATCAATATCATCTGGTTTGATATAATGTCTAACTCTATTTTTGTCTCTATAATATTCTCCTTGTTTACAAACAAAAATCGTCATTCCATTTTTAATATAATATTGTCGTCCATGCCAATCTGTTTTAAGATCGTCCATTTTATAAACATTTAACGTTTATAAAATGATCATTTTTTTTGTTATTTTTAGAAGAAGAAAAAGAATATAATTGCTTTCTTTTTTTCTTCTAAAAAATATGATTTTGCTTTTTATTGATTCACATCTAAAATATTTATGATCAATAAAAAGCAAATAACTGTTTTTCTTTGAAATATAACATTAATCACAAAAATATAATTCTTTAGATTTTTGTGATTAGAAAATATTGCTCATTTATGTGATAAAGTGTTGAATTCAGTAGTTATCTTGATGAAATTTTATTTTAAAAATAAAATTTCATGAAATTTTGAAATTTTAAGATATAAAATGGTTACTAGGTTCAATCTATCAGATGAATGGTTTGAATTTGTTCGATCTGGTATAAAGACTGTTGAAGGACGAATGAAAACAGAAAGATTTATTAATTTAAAAGTAGGAGATATCATTGAATTTTATAATGATAATGAAAATATTAATGTTTATGTGAAAAAAATAACAGAGTATAAAAATTTTAGAAAGATGTTACTTTTTGAAACTTTGCCTAAAGTTTTACCAGGTGTTAATTCTATTAATAATGGAGTAAAAATTTATAATGATATTTATAAAGATGAAAACATTGAATCGCATAGTGTAATTGCAATTGAATTTAAATTAATATAAAATAATATTTTTTATGATGATTAAAATTTAAAAATGATCTAAAAAATATTATTTTCATCTTTTTCGAATAATATTTTCACATATTAAAATGATCGTGTTCAGACGTGATGATGATGAAAGATTTATAGAGATAAAAAATGTTCAAGAAGATCAGACTAATATTTTTAATACTGAAGAACTTAGAAACGCCATTAATTCCGGGTCTAGATCTTTACATTTTATGGGTCCTTCACGATCTATTGATTATAATATATTAAGAGGAACTAATACAGTAAATCAAATAACAATGCAAGAAGCAGGAAATGTTGGAGAAGATTTAAATTTCATAAAAGATATTCCAAGCTTAAGATATGTAAGATTTGGTAATCGTTTCAATCAAGATATATCATTCCTTAGAGATTTAAATAATATAAATATTTTATTTTTTGATGAAAATTTTGATCAAGATATAGATGCATTAGAAAATAATTATAATCTTAGAAAGATATATTTTGGAGATAAATTTAATAAATCAGTGAGATCACTTGGTACATGTGAAAATTTAGAAGTTGTTATATTCGGAAATTCTTTTAATCCGCCTGATGGTATATATGGATTGGCAGAATGTAGAAATATTAGAATTTTACGTCTAGGAAAGAATTTTAATAATTCTAATTGCTCAAACATCATAAGAAATTTTTCAGAACTTGAAATTCTTATAATGTCATGTGAAAATCTTGAAATTTCTACTGGTATTGATTTTTTAACAAATAAAACTCAGTTGAATAAATTAAAAACTTGGACACATTTTAATAGTTCATTAATGCCGTTAAATGATTTAATTAATTTAGAATTTTTAACACTTTCTGGAGAGTTTAATCAGTCGTTAAATCCATTAATTCATCACATAAATATAAAAATACTTATATTAGGTGATAAATTTAATCATCCTATAGAACCAATTAAAAATTGTAAAAATATAAAAATTTTACAAATAGGTAATTCATTTAACGAGACAATAGAATGTCTTGATAATAAAAGAAATTTGACAAGTTTAATAATCGGAAATTCATTCAATCAACCAATCGATTATTTATCAAAAAATGAAAATTTAGAGATAATAATGTTGGGAGACTCATTTAATCAATCTATTAATTCTCTTTTATCGTTAAATAAACTTACTAAAATACAATTTGGTAAAGCATTTAATCAACCGTTAGATGCTTTACAAAATAAGATTAATTTAAAAACTTTGAAAGTTAGCGGAAATTTTAAACATCCATTAGATCCACTAATAATGTTGAAAGATATTAATTTTTATATAGATGATAAATACATATATGCTTATGATATAGAAAAAATTATAAAATATCGTGAATATTGTGACCAGTTAAGGCAAATGATACGTTCAAGAAATAAAAGATTTTTGAAACAGATGATTTTACGACATATGATACTTCCAATAAATGAAACAATGCAACAAATTTATAGAATAGGATTAACGAGTGAAGATATACAATTTTTATCTAGTTATTCAAATACTATTGATCATAATCATCAAAAAAAATTATGTGGTACAGATGTTAATGAATATATAAATAATCATATTAACGATATTGCTAGATTAAATGCGGAATTCGCAGAATATAATGCTAGTAATACTATGAATATATGGTATCCAACTTATGATGAATGGGAACATGATGATTATCCATTTGAATATGAGTTAGAATATACAACTAAGGAATTGTATGAAATATTATATAATTTAACAACTATATCTTATAATATAAACAGTGAATGTTTATTGTATTGTTTTAAAGATGAAATTAATTTTAGAAAAGAAAATGAAGGAAATGAAGTTATATTTAGAGAATTTATTAAAGCATTTGATTACTTCTATTATTCACGTGAAAAATTTAGTAAACAAATATTGATATTAGAAACAAACGAAACAATGTCAGCTTATCAAACAGGAAAACGTACAGGAAAATTTTTATTACCCATAAATACAAAATGGAAAATTATCAATGTATCATCAGATATTTCTAGAATAGATAGAGAAAAAGGAGTTGAAAGTTTAGTGCATCTAAAATATATCAGAACATTATCACATGAAGAATCTGTGAATGAATATCATTAAACTACAAATATTTATATAATCATATGATTATATAAATATTACTTATTAAATATTAAACTATATGTATGATAACCTTTGTCATAATCAACTCTTTTAATTTTAAAAGATATTTCATTTTTAATATAATAATAAGTATTATTATCACTTCTAATTTTTAGATTTGTATCAATGTTTAGATAATATTCAGGTCTATTTAATTCATTTTCAAAACATATTGATATATTTTCATTTGAAATATTTACAGTTGTTTTGAACAGATAAATATTATTTATGATTTTTGTGATTATGGCTATATTATCGAACAATGATTCTTGATCGTATAAAGAATTTACATAATATGACATTTTTATTTTTTAAAATATAATTTTTTGAATCATATTATAAACTTGGTTTAAAAAATTGATATTATTCCATTTTATTCAGTATCAATATAAAATTCATTCATTTTTCAAAAACAGTTTATCATTTATTAGTCGATAATGATCTGGCAAAAATTTCATTATTAAACGTTGCTAATTTAATTAGACCAACAATTGATTAAATTTTATTCGTTATCAAGATCCTGAATAAAATTTTTCACGCAATTTAATTCTTTCAACATTAAACAAAAATTAAAAATATGAAAAATATAAAAAATTTCAATATTTTTCATATTGAAAATGAATCCAAATATTGAAATTTTTACAGATGATGTGTCATCATACGTTAAAAATTATTTAACTTGGAATAATTGCCCTCTTGAAATAATAGAATTAATAAGTTCAAACTGCATACTTTCTGGTGGAACAATTACAAAAGCATTGGCAGAAATGACTAAAGATTTTAATAATAAAATTCAAGAAAGTGAATATATACAGATAATGCTTTCTAATATTTCAACTTTAATTAATTATAAACATTATGAAAACAAAAGTGATTACGATCTTTACACAGATTTTAAACCAATTAAAATATATAGTTATTTAACTAAGTATGGTTATGTTTTTGATGATTTCAGTCTGAAGCCATCTAGAAAAGAAATTGGAATCGAAGAAATATTAGAAAGGATGAATATTAAAACAACAAAAGGAAAAGCATATTCATCTAGATGGATAATGAGTGCTTCAAAAGTATATCCAGATAGGCATGTAGTCAAAGTTGATGTGATGTTTCCAATGAAAAGACAATATAAAAAATTACCTAATATTGACTCATTAGAAGAATTCATAATAAGAGAATTTGATATTGATATATGTAAAGTATGGTATGATGGAAAAAACACATACGGTGAAAAAGGTTCTTTAAATGCTATATACAACAAAAATATGAAATTTTCATTTAATGCTATTTACACTATTAATAGACATAAAAGATTTACCACCGCATCAAGAGTTTTAAAATATAGAAATAGAGGATTTTCTTTTATTGAACAAGATAAAGATTTTAATTCATGGTATTTGGATTTTATAAGATTTTCAATGAAAAAAATATATGATGTTAATTTTATTGAATTAAGAAATCATATAAGACAAATGTGTCTAGAAAATTATGACTCCATCATGAAAGAATGTATAAAAAGAAGAACCATTGTTGAATATGCTGATACTAATAACAGAGTATTCAATATAGATAGTGATCGTATAGATTTATCTATATATTTAGATATATTATATAAATATTATAATATTTGTTTATATCATTTGAAATCACTTGATTCAATTAAAATATTAACAGATGAATTTATTCCAATCGATATCATTGATTTTATGGGCGGATTTTTAATTGGGTCTTATGTTGGAAATATTAAAAATATTCTTAGTTATGAATTAATAATAACATTGTTAAATATGATGAGGTCAAAAAATATGTTATTAAATTCTAGTTCTGCCGCAAAAATAGTTAAAAATTTAATATCTGATAATACAATAACATTTGATCAATATAGTAATATTATTAATTTAGTTAAATTATTAATGGTTAAAAGAAATGATATATATGATAATAAATTTAGAACTTATGCTAGTGGAAGTTTTTTAAATGATAAATATTTTTTTAAGATTGATATCGATGGAAATATAAATATATCTTATACTGAAGTTTTAACCATTAAAACGAAAAAAAGTGATGATTTAATGGCCAAATTATCAGTGATAAAATATTTATTTTTTATAAAAGAATTTCATAATATAGGAAATGTTAATTTATTAGAAAATAATGAATTACCATTTTTCGTCAAAAAAGATAATACTATTAATACTAGTTCAATTTTAATAATTGTTAATAAAGTATTTAAATCTGCTAAAATAGATCTAGGAGATGAGTTCAATATAGAATTACCATATATTAAAAATAGTGATTTATATAATTTAATAGTTCCAGCGGAAGATGAATATATACGTTTACATCTCGATTTAAAAGATTCGGAAAAAAACCAGAAATTAATTGAAAAAGCATCAATATTTGGGATACTTATCAATCCATCTGAATTCAAAAAATTGCCTATTAAATTTCCAATGATTAAAAAAGTTAAATTAACAGCTGAAGCGATTGTAATGTTAAAATTACTTGGTCAAGATAAATTTTTGAATGTAGAAGATGTTCGAGATGAATATCCTGAAGGAAGAGGACATTAAATGGTAATTTTTTTAAAACAGGCCTTAAAACTAAATGAGCATCGATAAAAAATTATATATAATTGCACTAGATCAAGGTTCATATTTAACGGATTGCAGAACTATAAGTATTGTAGGCGAAAATGTCGCTTACATTATATTACAATGAATTATATAATTATAGTTTTATAATTTTGTAAAAATCATATAATTTTTACCAGGAAAATGTCACATTTATCTCCTGAACTTGTTTTTGAAGATGATGAAATTTGTGAGACCAGGTTTCTTGAAAATCCTGTTGATTTTGAAAATCTTAAAATCTCACAAAGTTCGACAAATTCGAGAAATATTCAAAATTCTGTGGATTTTCAAAATACGAATGATATGAGATTCATATCTGATGCAGATTTAAAAATGTTAAAAAAGAAGAGAAAAACTGAACGAAAAAAAGATGGTAAAGCTATAATATACATCAGAGTTAGTGATGTTAAACAAATTGGCCCAGGACATATATCTTTAGAAATGCAAAAATCTATGTGCAGAAAATGGTTAGACGATCATAATATACAATTATATGATAATGGCTTAATTGATGGTGTCATCGACGGTGTAATGGCAGATGAAGGAAAATCTGGTAAATTTATTGAATCAAGAGGAATATATAAACTTATAAATGTTCTTAAAGAAGGAGATTATATTATTGTATATGATTCAACGAGATTAACTCGTAATCTACAACATGCTCTTTCATTAGATTATACTTTTGAAAAGAAAGGTATAAATTTCATATCAGCCACACAAAGTATGGTATCTAATACAGAACAATCTCCTGAAGCTAGGCTTTTAAAATCAATGATATGGGCTATGGGCGAGTTTGAAGCTGGAAAAATTTCTGATCGCGTGACTCATTCATTAGAAGAAAAAGCAAATAAAGGAGAATTTGTTGGTCGTATCCCTTTCGGTAAAGAACCTGATGGAAAAAAACTTATTGATTCTATGCAAGAACAAGAAATATTAAAATATATCTATCTATTAAGATATACATTAATACCAAGAGAAACTACTAGAGGAATAAAATATAAAGGCATGTCGTATAGAGAAATAGCAGATGAATTAAATAATTATAAGTATTTATCTCCTGGAGATAAAATTAAGACTAGAAATGAAGAAAAAGCAAAATGGAGACTTGAAACTGTTAGACGTCATTTAATAAAATTTGAAGAAAGATTACTTGTAGATCAATATTTAGCTAACGAGATACAAACAAAATTGTATAATAGACAATATTATACAAATTTATCATATAATATCAGTAATATTCTTAAAAAATTATATGGTCAAAGCCCAGAATATATAAGATTTGTTATATGGAATCAATTTAATATAGATATAGGTGATTATTTAAACACACATATTGAAGAGAGTTTATTATCATATGAAATAAATATAGAAGAAGAAATTAAAAAGAAAGAAGAAAAAGAACGTCTATTAAGAAATGAAATCATGAAATTTATAGATATATGTAAATCAGCTGATGATACAGATATTGTTATAATAGAAAAAATAAAACATAAATGGAACGTGATATATGATATAAGAACTGGAAAAATTATTGATGATGAATCTCCCGAAAAAAATCATTTAATATAAAAATGAGGTCGTTTTTCGATTTTCTCCTGAGAGATAGTTTGATGTTTTTTCTGTTGTTATCAATTATAACTGTACCTATTATGGGACATCATATTGATATAAAATGTTTTACAAATGATGTTGTGACAATATTGATAGATATTTTTTCTAATTGTTACGATTCACTATCACCTACATGTTTGAATTCGATTAAAGCATGCGCGAATTATAATGAAATCGATAATTTTTCGTGTTGCAAATGTTTACCAGAATCATTTAAACAAATTAGGAAATGGAGTCTAAAGACGTTATTTTTGATAAAGTAGATAATAAAAACATAATGAATTCTGATGAAGAATCCAATATAATTTATCACATGAAACACCGAAATTATTTTTATTTAATTGGCACTGTTTTCCTGCTAATTTTAGCAGGAAGTATTGCTTATGGATTATATCGATATAAATTAAACACTTATGAAGTTGTAGATTGTACTATTGTTAGCTATGATACAGAATGGAACATGAATGGAAATATAAAAATTTGTTTACCATATCCTTTAGTAAATTACAGATATTGTGGAAAGAATTATTATAACAAAAAAGTACTATTGCCTGAACTTGATAGTTATAATGATGGTTATCAGTATAATAATTATACTGATTCAAATAATATAGATTGTATGAATAAAATAGCATCATATTATATTGGAGATAATATAAAATATTGTTTTTTGACTATCAATGATAAGGATCCTGAATGTGTTTGTTCAAATCATGATCGTAAAAATCGTGATGATAGACAATCGTCATGTTGTTATTACGGCCATAAATATATAGATTTTGTTGGATTTACTATTCTTGGATCTATTGGAATAATAGGTTTAATAGTATTATTAATATTATCAATTACGGAATTTTTCCAACAAAAATAAATATCTTATACATAAGATATTTATAAATCAAATTTTGCAAATTCAAAAAGTTCTAAAATTTTCGGAGCTTTTGAATTTATTTTCTTCAAATTATTTAATAAATTCTTAAAATTATTAATTTTTGACGCATTAGGTATTATATATTTAACAAAACATTCAAAAAATAAATCTCCAGTATTGTCCGCAATTTTAAACAATAAATCACTAATTAATTTATTAATTCTGTCATTTTTTAACGAAGTTATAATATAAAATATAAAATTCATAGTATTTTCTAAATCTATCATTGATTTAATATTATTTAATAATATATCACTTATGCATTCGATTGTCGAATCTTCGTCGATAATTGGTTTTGATTCTGTACTTCTAAGATAATTGAGCCATAAATTTATATTATTTTCTTTATCTTTAGCTTCATTATATACACCTAATAATAGATCTTTATTTTCAATATCTAAAAAAATACTTCCAGTGTAAAATTTATCCATTTTATTCAGTATATTTCTTTTTAATATTATTTCCGAGTTCTGCGACGATCTGGTTTCCAACTTCATAACCGGTTAAAAATCCTGGAACTGTTATCATATTTAAAAATAAAGTTAATTCTTTTATTAATATCTCATATTCAATAAATCTAAAAGAGTTTAATTTTGATGTTATTTTTTCTTTGTCATTATCACTTAACTTATTAAATGATTTTAAATTTATTATATCGTCAAATTCTTTTATCATTTCAATTCTATCAAAATATTTGATTATATCACCAATAAAATTTCCATATATAGCAAATATACATATTAATCCTCTCATGTCAGGACCATTTTCGTGGGTATATTTATCCAATAAATCATCTAATCTTATCGACGATCCTATAAGATTTATATTTTCTTTTATTTTTGTTTTAATTTCTAATTTAAGATCATAACTAATATAATTTCCAGTTACAGGATTTAATATTTGCCTATGTTTAATAGTCTCTGCGATTGTTGATAAATTATAATTCATTTCTTCCCCGTATAACAACGCAAAATCAATCAAACTAAACGCATAAATTTTATCATGATCATTTATTTTTAAAAGAAGTTTTGGATGTATAATACAAATAGATGAAGAAAACGGAGTATTGATATTTGCATATTTTCCATTATTATAGCATGGGCGTTCTTTTCTATATAGTTCATAAATTTTTCCTATTACATCACATTCTATTCCAGTATTACCTCTTGAATTTCTTAAAATCAATTCAATATCTTTAATTGATTTATCGAATAAGATATCTATTTTTGTTATATATTGATAAAATAAATCATCAACATCGTCTGTGATATTTATCATGATATATTCATATAAGCAATCGAATACTTCATCAATAAATTTTGCATCTTCTATATTGTCTTTTCTCCATTTACAAATATATCCCCATTCTGTATCATTACTTGTATATCTGCCTAAAGTTTCTTCTGTTAAATGATTTCTAGCTGCGTCAGAGCATCTAATTTTAACTAATTCTATATATGTTTCAAGTGATATTTTTATATCTTTAAATGTTTCATCTTGAAGCAATGAAACGATAGATAATCTATTATCATAATTAATAAGTAACATTAAATATCTTATAAAATATTTTGGCCCCATTTTAATTATTAAAGCATCAGCATGATCAAACTTTTCAGAATCCATTAACGTCTCAACTATTTCATTTTTGATAACATAATTTCTATCAAAATCACCGATTAATAATTTTTTATATTCATCTATGGTAAAATCACCAGTTAATAAATTATTCGATATATTTTTTATTATTTTACCGCTATTTAATGCAGATTTCAATAATGATATATTTTGTAAAAATGAAACATCATAAATTTCATCATTGAATAAATTATTTTCTAACAAATATTTGATAAAATTACTATTATCTAATTCAGACAATTTTGTGAAAATAGAAGTAAAATCATTTATATTTGTTTTTTCCATATATTCTTCAAATCCAATAAAATTGTCATCTTTAATAAATTTTATTATTTTAATATATTCATCGATTTTTTCATTAATTAATTTTTCACTTAAATTTAATGAATTCATAACAATATACCATGCAACATTAAACATATATTCATCAATTTCAAATAATATTTCGTTATCAATAAATAGTGGAATTATATCATCTATTGTTTTTGTTTCAATGAGACGTTTAATAAAGCAGTAAATATTAAAATTTTCCTTTGTAGTTATATCAGATATAATACCCATATTATTAAATTTTTTAATTAAAAATTCTGCTACTTTATCATAATTTTTCAGTCCTAAATGATCATAAACAGGATCGTATGTAATAGTTTTTGGATATAATTTTAATTGATTAATTTTAGAAATCTCAGATTCAATTTCGGTTTTAGGGCTCTCAAAATCAAAATCTATTAAATTTTCTGTTTTGTCAAATGATGGTAAAATATTAGTTACATATTGATCAGTTCTAAAAATTGGTATTCCTGGTCGTTTTAACTTAAATGGTGCTGCAGCTTTGCTCGAAATAATTGACGGAATTATAGGCATTGTTGTTATGGTTGGATGTTTTTGTTTTTCTAAATCTATAATATTTTTTTGTATCGGACGTTTTAAAATGCATGGTGGTTTTGAAGAAGTAACGATATTTGAGTGTTGATGAATTTTAGAAGGATCTTTCTCAAAACCAACGCAAGGAATTTTATCTATATTTGGATTTGTTATATTTGGTATTTCAATGTGTATATCACTTAATTCATCTTTCATATGTATTGATATAGGCTGAAGTTTTGGTTTTAATCGTCTAAAAACTATGTCTTCATTTATATCAATTGGAGTGCGTTTTCCACTTGACGTTGATATTATTTTTTTGCCATATATATCAGCATTATAATGAAACTTTTTTGATCTCATATCATATTCAATTTTTTTCTCGGACATTATCAAATTTTATTTGTGATATTTTTAAATTAAAAGTATTATTCGTCCTTAATATTTAGATTAATATGATATCAACATCATATTAATTTTAATCATGAATAAATAAAATATGTTAATTTATCTATAATTATATTTTTTTATAAGTTTACATATTAAAGAAGTAGTATGCCGGATGTTTAATTCATCAGCATATGGATAAGCTTCAATTAAACACCCTACATTTATTTTACATATAAATATAGGATCATTCATATTAATTATATCAGAAAGATTCATATTTTTATTAAATTTTCTCATATCTTTTTTATATATTAAAAATATTATCCAATCTTTGAATGTATAGTAATCATTTTCTTCAGCTTCAGCTATAATATCATTCAATTCCTTGATTGAAAATTCATTAGATGTAAAATCAAAACATGTATCTTTGTAAAATTTACCTAATCTCGTTTGTTTTTTATCAACAAATGATTTAGTTCGTTGTATTTTTAAAAATTCATTTATTTTTTCATTAAGATTGTCATCATCGTCATTACACGAATCGCCTAGATCAAGAAGATCTTTTACGTGAAATATATCCATGATTATGGATATATTTATTAATTCGTGATATCATTTTTTTTAATATAATGATTTTACCCATTCTTCGTTAATATGATAAAACTTTTTATATTTTCTAGTATCACCATATTCATTTCTTATTAAACGCATTTCTTTGATTATTTTCGAAATATCTTTATTTTTTATAAAACAAAGCATATATTTCAAAATTTTATATTTCATCATTTTATATGTTTCAATTATCACTTCATAATTATTTTTTGATATATCATATGATATACTTAGTAAAAATTTAGTTAAGTAATTATTATTGTTTTTAATGGCAGTTAATAATAAATTTTCATCACACAAAAATACATCGATACCACATCTAATTAACACATTTATAATTTCATTATCATTATTTTTAACAGCTTCCTTAAATGCTAATGCATTGTGAGCATTGATATCAGCTCCATGTATTGTTATTAAAGTTTCAAGAAAATCAATATTTTTATTTTTTGAAGCTATAATAACAGCGTTACAATCATCGGCCAATGGATCAGCCCCATAAGATACGAGAAGATTTAATATCTCAATATCCCCAATGGCCGCTGCTGTCATTATAGATTCATTATTGTTAAATTTTGGATCTGCATCTTTACATAAGAGAAATCTTACCGAATTAATATTTTTATGATGAATTGCTTCTAATAATGCAATTGCGTGATCTTCTGTTCCTTTAATTATTGACGAATTTAATAAAATATTAAGAACGGTAAAATTTCCAGTTGAAGCTGCAAGTGAAAATAAGTGAATATTTTCACAATAAGAATCCACCAACGAAGTTAAATATTTTAAACAATTAATTGAATTTAATCTTATACACTCAAATAAAAGAATATGTTCAATATCAGTATTAGTAATATTTACTGTTAATATTGTAAACATTAATCTTTTTTTATGTTTTGAGAGAATATATTTTAAACCATTCAAATAATCATATTTAATGCATGATAACATCATATGACTAGGAGTCTCAAATTTATCAGGATTATTTCTAGATTCCAATACTATTTTTTTTAATGAATCAAAATCTGAATTAGACGCTATTGAATCAAATTCGTACATCATCATTTTAATATTGAAAATTATACATGATCATTTTCCTGAATGATAAAATTTTTAAATACTAATATCACCAATAGCATTAACTATTTGCGTTGTCATTGATGTTAATTCATTTGTTAATAAAGTTAAACCTGCGGTCATAGAAGAAATTGTTGTTCCGGCACTTTGTGTTAAAGTGGAATAATAATCAATTTGAGATTCTGCCATTTCTTTAATTGTACCAGAATTATCAGATAAAACATCTTTCATTGCATCTCCTACTCCCCCAAGAGTAGATACGGTAGACGTTAACAATTCTTTTGTATCAGTTACTACGCTTGTTACTCCATTCGTAACTGTCGATGCTGCTTCTTTTGCTATTTCCATTGCATCAGAGATAACTTTTTCAGCATTTTCAGCAATTGCTTTCACAACTTCTAATCCATCGTCAACAAGTTTTTTAACTGATTCTCCCATAGCACTTATACCAGACATAATTAAAGATATAAATTTGATTATAAGATATATCATAATACCACCTCCTATAAATAATAGCAATACAGTCAATATTGTATTCCAATCAAGTTGTGTCATTATTTTATTCTGAAATATTTTAAGAAGTTTTCAATATATTCTTCGTTGTTTTTATTTTCTATGTCAACAACTGGATAATTTCTAACTTGAATTAATTTTGATTCATTTTCTTCAATTACTTTGTAATGAATTTCCATTTCATAAATAGTTTTATATGGTTTTATGTCAGAATCTACATATATCTCTATTTCTGAATTTTCTAATTGTTTAAATTTATATGTAAACCAAGGATAATCTACAACATCACTTCCATTTTTCATTTTTGCATTATTAAATTTAAATCCAAGTGACAATAAAAATATTTCAGAATGTTTTCGGCGTATATTATAAAATTCTTCTATATTTTTATTTAATTCAAGTAATGTTTCCATGACATAATTAGAAGAATCATATAATGATGGATGTATTCCTGCTAAATAAAATTGTTTAGATTTATAAATTTCATAAACTGCTGCATCCAATTCAAATTGTGAAACATTTACATCCAATTCAGTTCTTAAAAAAGCTAACATATTTTTATCAAGAGCAAAGAAATATAATGGATGTAAATTTAGTGTTTTACTTATAAGTATGTTATAAAATTTTTTAACTAGTGAAAAATACAATTGTTCTTCTTGAAAACGTTTCATCATAATACTAACAGATTCTTTTAATGAAATATAATCAAACATATCATTATTTTCGATACATTCATTAAATTTTCTTCTATTATCAGAATTATCATTTACAAATTTTTTCAAAGAATTTTTTGCTAAAAATAATACAGCAACCCATAAATCTTCATCTGTTTCAATATTTTCATTATCATACGCTACATCTATGAATTTTTTAGATATATTTTTATTTCCTTTGATAAAATCTAAATACATCTTTTGATAATCTGATAATCCAGGCGGTTCAATATTAATAATTATCTTCATACGATGTAACATGCCTCGTCTCACAAGAGCATCCATTTTTATCATAAATTTTTATTTAAGTCACAATCACAAAATGGAATCAGTAAATTGTTTAAATGTTGTTCCTGAAATTTTATACGATTATCAAAATATATTAAAATATTCAAAAATTGTTGATGATTTTTTTGATCGAAATCGTAATTTTATTGGAACATACGCCGAAAATGGAAAAATATTAGTATCAGATACAAACAAAACAGTAGTGCAAATTAATAATAATATTATATTTAAACAATCATTTATAAATCCTATATTTGAAGAATTTTTTACTTTTAAAACAAACAATATGCGTAAATATATACCAAATTTTAGATATTTATTTAGTAATAAAACTATTAATGAAGTATTGATCATTAATGACGATTCACTTGAAATGTTCGATATGTCAAAATCACATAATCAAGCAGTGTTTATCATGGAATATGTTGATGGAATTTCTTTAGGAAGTTGTTCTAGACATAATGATATAAATTGCACGAAATCTAAATTTGTAATGTTTATACTTCAAATATTTTTATCTCAATATATGCTCTATGATAAATATGGACTTTATAATAAAGATCTTCATATGGGTAATATTATGTTTAAGAAACTTGATAAGCCTATATATATTACGTATAATTTTAAAAATATAGACATAACAATATATACTGATGAGCTTTTTATTTTAATAGATTTCCAACATTTACGTAGAGATAATTTTGAAATTTTATCATATGTTAATATTTTAGGATTTATCAGAGAAATAATTCATGAACAAGATTTATTAAATTTCATTCAATCTATATTAGATAATATGTGTGAATCAATAACAACATATGATACTTTAATACAATTTATATTAGATAATGATTTAATAAAACAATATTATTATGTCGGAACTAAAATAAACAAATATGATATTTTAAAATTGGGTGATATTGATAAAAAAGACGTTGTTTTAACATTTAATAAATATGCTCCTATTACTGACGTCGACAATGCCATAAAATTAATTAAATATTATACTATGACAAAAAATCAAGACTATAAAGAATTATTAACAAATATAAAAGAAAGATTTAAAACATTTATTCCCGAAACTAAAAGAGTAAAATTGTTAATTAGATATATGGAAAATATAGGTCTATAATCTTCTATTTCTTCTTTCTGTACGTTAAATTTGAAAAACTTTCCAAATTTGGAAAGTTTTTCAAAACTTTACAAATTTGGAAAGTTTTTCCTGACTTTCCAAATTTGGAAAGTTTTTCAAATTTAACGTACTGGAAAAAGTTTTCAATAGAATTACTTTTTATTATAATAGTTGTATAATAATAATATCACGTAAATTTTTTTACATTGATTAATCAATTATAGAATCTGTAAGATCTGGATTTGGAGATTCTTCAATTTTAACAGGTTCAGAATTAAAAATATCAAAATCACGCAATAATTGTTCAGCAGTAGGTCTTTCGTCTGGATTATTAAATAACATTAATTCAATTATTTCATACATAGGATTATCTTCTGGGATTTCATCTAATGAATATGCTCCGTCTCTTATATTACTAAATAATATTATTTGCGAATGTTTTTTAGTAATAATTTCCCTTGATATAAATGGATTACAATTTGTAAGGATTGTATAAAATGTAACGCCAAGAGACCATATATCAGTTGAATTTTTTACAAATTTTTTTGTTAATAATTCTGGAGAAATATATAATGGAGTTCCAATTATTTTTGACGGATGTTTATTTTTAACAGAAAAACCAAAATCTGCTAATTTAACTATCCCATTACATATAAATATATTATTAGGTTTTATATCAAGATGTATTATGCCTTTTGAATGTATATATTCTAAAGCATATAATATTTGTTTAAATATTGGTAAAGCATCTTTCATTGGTAATCCAGTTATATATTTATCGTTTATCAGTGAAGGATCGTTTATTAATTTTCCTAAACTCATTGTACATAATTCAGTTATAAGATATACATATTTAGTGTCTTGATAACCATATATAAATTTTATAATATTAGGATGATCTAAATTTTCCAATATTTCAATTTCATTTAGAGATTCATGGAATAATTTATTTTTTGTTATTTTTACTGCATATAATAAATTATCTTTCAAATCTATTAATTCATGAATCTCAGTTTTTTGAGTAACATATAATATATGCCTAAGTTCTAAATCATTTATTGATCTAGAAAATACATGTAATCCATCAGGAAACAATAATCCATCAATTTTAGAAAATTTTTTTGAATTCATGATACCTATTTTTTTGTATAAAAATTTTCTAAAAATTATTTTTTTAATATATCACATTATTGTGATATATCAGGAAAAAAAAATAAAAAGGAAAGGCGTATGAAATCACATGATTTCATACGCCTTTCCAACACATAACAACACAAAAATATATACAATTACAACATTAACAAATATAACTATCAACGAATCAAACATTACATCATCAACTTACAAATTTTCAAACCATGACTCATCTTTACCAGTAAGACGTTTTGAATTAGGAATACTTGTAGATTTTTTACCAGTTTTTTGTTCTTGTATTCTAGCTAATCTTTTTGCTTTTAATTCCATTTCAGCTGTACTTATTGGTTCTGATCGTAACCATTTTGAACTGGATGGCTTCTTTTCACCAACAAAGTCATCTTCAGATTCTGAATCTGATTCGGATTCTGATTCGGATTCAGAATCCGAATCATTTCCTTTTTGGAACCACTTTGATATCATTGGCTTATTTTTCTGTTCAGATTTTGGTTCTGATTCGAATTCAGGCCCCAGTTCTAATTTAACTTCGTCCTCGGTTTTTTGATCATATTCAACGTCTTCATCTCCGAAAAAGAAATCATCATCTGCCATAGCTTTATTTCTGTTGCTTATCTTCGAACCAGTAACCCATGATGCAGGACTTAGAACAACTTTTTCTTTTGGATTATTCATATCCTCAATCTCTTTTGCTCTCACTATTTCAACTTTTTTCTTGATCTCGTCTTCAATTTTTCCGATATCGTTTTCAGCCGTTACAACATCTTCCGATAATGTAAATGTAAAACCTTCATCTTGTTCATTAGAAGTATCTTCAATTGAAATAGTATTACCGATTAGCAATGAAGGATCATAATATGACCAAGCAATAAGAGATTCAGCGACTCTTTCATCTGATTTGTATACAACTTTTTTAGTTTTCAGAAATTCCAATGTTTTCGAATCTAGCACAAAAACAATACTATAATTCAAAGTAATTCTAGACGTGCCATAAACAATGGCCCATCTATTGGTATAATTGAATTTAGTAATGTTTCCTTTCTTCATATGTCCTCGATGTTCACTTGAACGGGTGTCAGCCCTTACGGCTGCTAATTTAGGAATACCAAGCAAAATATCTTTCATTGTTCTCATTTCTAAAGCATGTTCTGATTGATCTTGATCATCTATCACATACGGAAGAATTGGATTGATAATTGTTTTGATCTGATATAATCCAACTCGTCCTGCTTGTTCACCGAGCAATGCGAGAGCATAAAAATCAACCATTGGATTTTTTGGAGAATCAACCATTGGATCTGATTCATCAGGATCAGAATCAGAATCATCTGCGATAAAACCAAGTCCATTTTTCAAGATGAAATCGAAATCATCTTCATGTATCTTTTTACCTTTCTTCTGATGTTTCATCGATGGTGATTTTCTCGATGCAATGTTTCGTTGGTAATTTGCTTTTTTCCAAAATTCCCAATGACCTGGTGTCGGCACAGCAGAAGTTGATTTGACAGAAGTTGATTTGACAGAAGTTGGTTCAACTGGAACTGGTTCAACTGGAGCTGATTTGACAGAAGTTGGTTCAACTGGAGCTGATTTGACAGAAGTTGGTTCAACTGGAGCTGATTCAATTATATTTCTTTGATACCCTGAATGATATCCATATCTTAATTCTCTTTGATATCGTTGTGGAATAAAAAGCTCTTTCGTTGCATCAACAAACGCCACGTGGCGTTTCTTTTTGAACATCAAACGTCGTTCTTTTGTGATTTCTTGTTTCAAATTTTCTTCGAGTAATTCGATATTATCGTCAAAATATTTGCGCCTGTTGATGTCAATAGCATTTCGAACTTCGTCAAAAAAAACTCTTAGTGCCTTATAATCGTCAAAAGATGTTTCAAGAAACTTCTTTTCTGCATCTTTTTCAAGTTTGGGGCATTGCCAATTTACAAGATCTCCAAGAACACTTGGCCAGTTGATATACGGAGAACCTACGTGAAGATATTTCATATGTTCACCTGGTTCACCTTCTTTATAAGATTCTCCACAATAACTGCATGTTATCTGAAGATTTCTTCTGCGACGATTTTGTTTTAATTCCTGTGAATTTCGTCCAGAAATATTCTGGGTTTGATCATTTCCTCTTCTTCCTTGATATCCAGTTCCTTGACCAGAATCTTGCGTGTGACGCCTATCAAGAGATCCGTTAGGATTTTGATGAAAAGATCGTTCTCTTCTTTGTTGGTTACCAGAAGGACCAACTGTTTGCCATTCATCTTGCTCATTTCCTCCCCCGAGAGCACTGTGCTCATCGGAAACCGGACGTGCGAAACGTCTAGGGGCCCTTTGACCCTGGGAACCGGCCTCTTGCCGTGTTCCATCCATTCCAAACCTTTGCCTTTGCATCGGACTAGAAAATTGCTGAGGAAAAAAATCAAGATCATTTTTTAAGATTTTTCATTCTATACCATAAATATGAATATTAGTAAAATTCATATTTTTTGATGATTTTAAAACTTAATAAATAAATCGAAAATTTGAAGAATTCAATTCGTTTTAAATTTTATTCGATAACTATAATATTGTCATTATCAAATAAAATCTTTTTTGACATATTCATTGAATTCTTCAAGTGATTCAGGATCTATATTATGTTTATATGAAACTATAGATACTGAATTGTTAAAATTATTAAATATTTTTTTTCCACTATTAATTACACAGTCAATTATGTTATGCATAAGATTAAAAAATGGAATATTATTATTGAAAATGTTATAATCATCCATATATTTCATTTCTTCCAAGAACTCTGAAAAAAATCAGAAAAATTTCAAAAATCATTTTCTTGATTTTGAAGATTTTCTGCGAAATCTAGAAAATGATATTGGAAAAATATATTTAAATATTTTTATTTGTTTAAACATGTATTTTAATACATTATAAGATAATTGATTAAATTTTGATAGTTTTGTAGATAAATCTAAATCATCTATGAAAGACGCTTTTAATAATTCAAATCTGTTTATATTTATATTAGGTTTTATAATAGTTCCTATATACCAAGTGTAAATACAATTTTTTGTAATAATATCATATCCATTCACATTTTTAATAAGTGAAACATCTTCTTTATTAATATAAGTTTCTTCTTTTAATTCTCTAAATGCAGTTAAATCATGAGATTCATATATATTTTTAGATCCATCATCGGATAAAATTATTTCACTCCTGCCTTTAGGAAATCCATATTTTTCAGATATTTCTTCGACAACTAATATTTTATTATTATTGATCAATAAAATACCTCCTCCTCCAGCTTTCAATAATTCATCGTTGAAAGAATCAAACATGATTTGAAAATTATTTTTATGTAAAATATTTTCGAAATAAAATTTCGAAAAGAAATAAAAAAATAAATTTCTATTTTTATTTCTAATTCTTTTCGAAATTTTATCTCCATATGTTTCTATATCATTTGGAAAAATATGATTATCTATAAACCAATAATATATTAATTTTATAGAATTAATCAAATGATAATTTCTAATACCGTCATTATATAATAATAATGATGATATTTCGTCATTTATTTGACTATACATTGGCATAATAGAAAAATCGTTTATCATCGTATTTAAAAATATCATATCGTTATCATTCATCATAATATATTTTATACTTCTAAGATTTTTCATGATCATTTATATCAAGAAGTATTGATCTCATTTCATTCAATAACGTTATTTTTTTCTGATTTAATTTATCAAAAATTATTTTAGTGTTATCATATCTTTCATCTGATGTTGAAACAAAACTATTATTTGTTTCAACATTAGATATGTTTAAGTCTGATACATTATTTTCTGAATTTCGAGATTTTTTAATAACATCTTTTAAATGAAATTTTGTTTTTGATCTTGATATATTAGAATCAGATTCTAATATATCAAGATCAGGTTTATATTTTTTATTTACAAAAAAATCAGTTACTAATGTAACTCTATCTTTTTTATTTTTAGTATTTTTCCTAATTGTTTCTATCATATTTCGTTCATTAATAGTTATATCGACGTCCTTAATATTTCTTTTACCTTTTAATATATCCTTTAAATCGTCATATTTAGAAATAAATTCATTTTCATTGAAAGATTCTCCTATAAAATAGTTATATTCTTTTTGAGTGCTCATTGTATTTTCTATTATTAAAGTTGTGAATTCTTCTGGATATGGAGCATCGTATTTTCCTGGCATATCATAGCATTTTATATCTCTTAAATGTTTATATACTGTTACATGTTTAATATATAATAATAAAATTTTAGACATATATTGATTCATTTGTATTAAATGAATATTATTATTTATTATATCTAATATTTCATTATGTATTTTTAATATAGTATTTTGTTCATAACTATAAAAATTTTCTAATTCGAATTCTCCTTCATATATACATAATTGTTTAATTGCATTATATGACATTAAAATTCTAAAATATATAGGCCAATAAAAATATTGTAATTTATTTGATAAATTTTCAACTTTTTTATCAATATGGATATCATCCAATTTCTTTTTTCTGCTAGTATATCTATCAATAAATAAGCGTAGAAAAAATCCTATAGTCGTTCCAATAACAGTAAATACAATCCCAATAATAACATCAGTTTCCATCTGTTTTTAGAACGAATATATATCTTAAATATAAATTTTTATCTCAAAAGAAGATGATCAATTTTAGGACAAGATTTTCTTATTTCAAAACAGGTACTAAAGTAATAACGAATTTTGGAAAAGAACAGATTTATGATCTTTTCATATTGAAATATCCTAATGTTCCAATTGAATTACTTCATCAAATTGATGAGCTTGATTATTTTTTTTGGAGTAAATATGAAGATGAAAATCCAACTTTAATCAAAATAGTAAGAACAATGATGAGAGATATTGAAAATTATTTAAATAGTTATGGTCCTGGAATTGTTATTAATATATTTAAAAAACAACAAAATAAAAAATAATTATATCTTGTTAAAAGATATAATTATCAATCTGCAATTTTCATCCTCCTCTTAATCTAAGAACTAAATGCAATGTTGATTCTTTTTGAATACTACAATCTTGAACAGTTTTATCATCTTCTAATTGTTTTCCAGCGTATATAAGACGTTGTTGGTCAGGAGGAATTCCTTCTTTTTCTTGTATTTTTGCTTTTATTGTTTCAATACTATTGGATGGTTCAACTTCAATTGTTATAGTTTTTCCTGTCAATGTTTTCACAAATATCTGCATTTTATTTTTAAAAATATTGATAATAAATTCATTTTTATCTTTTTCTTTGTGAACAAAATGAATATAATAATATTATTCATTATAGTTGTAGTATTTATATTTATATCAATATCATTAATGAGTATATTTAGTTCAAAAACAATTATAAAAGAAGCCGAAAATACTCAGAAAACAGTTATCAAAACTTTAAAAGAAATATTATTAGACATCATTAAGGTATATAAATTTATAGAATTTTTAATACCATTTCAATTATTTAATATAAATTCATTTAATTCAAAAGCTATAAAATCTATAACAGATGTAAATGCATCTGTTAAAAATATAGTTAAATCGGTCGATAAAATAATAAAAACTGCAATACCAAATGATTTAATAAGTACAATTACGAATTCAATGAATCAAGCTTCATCTATTAATAATAGTGTATATCAATTGGCAATTAAAGTTAACGAAGTAGGAAACACTCTATCTAATAAATTAGGTATGATTACTTTGACAGTTGGTTCTAAAATTATGTCGATTTTTGCAAAACCTATACATGATTTAATAGTATATGTTGAAAATATTTCTAATGAATTATCTGATTTATTTGGGAGAGATATATCTGAATTAATGATTTCAATGAAACAAATAATAGAAAATTTACCAGAAGACGATGTAGAAAAAGATATTAATTATATAAAAGATAAAAAACCTACCCCGGTAAATGATTTTCATGATATGGTACAATATTTTAATTCTATAAATTCTTCAACATCAAATATTAATAATTTATTAAATGGAAATATAAGTAGTTTTATATTAAACACATTAATAGCTAACGGCAGATTTGTAAATATATTAAATGATAAATTTGGAAATATTGTACATGAAATATTTGATGATTTGGGATGTAAGGCTATATTAGGTCGATTGTGTATATCTATATCTGCATCTTTACCACTTTTACCGAGTGTCCGTGTCTGTGTAGATTTGTGTCACGATGTCAATTCAGATATATTAATATTTGATGAAACGCAAAAATGGAAGCCGCTAAAAGATTTAAAAATTGGAGATAAGGCGATAACACATCTTGGAACATATGAAACTGTTGTTAAAATAATAGATAACGAAAAAGATTTAGTATTTTTATTTGATAAAACTACACCATCACATCCAAGAGTTAAACTTAATCCTGATGGGAGTGTAGAAAAATATATATCATATACAGTTTCAAATGATTCAACAGAAATTGAAACTGATTTTGATCCAAATCTCGAAATAGAATTTGCTAGAGATTGTAGGTTAATATCTATCGAATTATCAGGACCATATAACACATATTTCATAAAAAATATTAATGATAAAAAGATATTATATAGAGATACAAGTCCTGAATTATCAAAATCTCCAGCTGCATCAGTATTATTATATAAGTTGTTGAAAAAATTTAATTTCGATATTGATCTATTGAAAAAAAATATTGACAATATAGCATCTTTCATAGAAAAAACTTTCGATTTTGGAAACCTCGATAAAAATTTTTCGTCCGAATGTATAAAATCAGTTGAAGATCAAATTAATTTAAATTTATTATTTAAATCAATCGATGCTGAAATAAATTCAGCATTTGATTTTAGATATAAATCGCAAGATAATTATAACACGTTTCATATATTGTTAACAATGTTTTTCATGTTTGAACATAGATTGAAATATGATGAAGTTGTTGACGTAAATTTTGAAATGATAATTATAGATTATTAAAATTTATATCAATAAAATGAAAATTGAAACATTATTACCAACATTGATAATCGGATTAAGCATTATAGGTATTATATTAGCATTGCCTCTTTTAGCTTCAATGATTAGTAGTGCGATAACTTCTATGGCTAAAGGCGCAGATGCTATTAGTGGAATAGCTACAAACGCTTTAACTAATGTCATTGGAGCATCAGGAAATTTAATAGGAAGCGTTAGCAATGTAATGCAATCTGGAATTGGAGCAATACAAAATGTAACGTCTAGTACTACAGGAGCTCTAGGTAGTGCAACCGAAGCTACTGGTAATATGATTTCTTCTACTGGAGGAATAACTGGTTCATTGATTCAAAATAGTACTCAAATGATAGCTAAAGGTTTTGATGCTAGTAAAATAGCACTTGATGCATATCATACATGTGTTGTTGCAAGTAATAATATAATTTCACCGATGATTAACTCGTTTATATTTAATACAGCTGTTATAGCCACAAAAATTTTATCTTTGTTAGCAAAACCAATAAAAAGTATGATAGGCTATGTAGGAGATATTTATGATACTATTAAAAATGGCATTAAACCCGCAATTTCATTAATAGGAGGATATATTGGAGATATAAAATCATATATCTCAGATATATCAGGCTCAATTAGTAGTATTTCTAGTGCATTTGGAAAATCTGTTGCAGATTTCATTGTAAATACTGTAAAAAATGGAGCCGATGCTCTTTATAGCACAATAAAAGGTTGGGTAGAAAATATAGTAAAATCATCAGCTTGCGATTGGTTGCCTAGGCCATTTGGAGTACATATTTGTCATAGAGAAGATTGTTTAATATTAATTAATCGCGATTCTAAAAATATTCATATACCAATAAAAGATATTTCTATTAATGATATGGTAGTAACTCAAAATGGAACATTAGAAACTGTAAAATATTTGTTTAAATTTGACAATTCAAATACAAAACTTTATGATTATTCGTCTAGTACACATCCAAGAGTGAAAGATGGAAAACTTATGGTATATGAGATTCAACCATCATTTGAATATTTAAATTTTGTATTAGATACTAATATAGAAAATGTTATTATCGAGGATCAAGAATGTAATCTTGTTTCATTTGAAACATCAGGTCCTTTACATAACTATATAATAAAAACTCCAAATAATAAAGAAATAATATTTAGAGATTTATGTCCTATATTCTCAAAAGATAAATTAACTCAATTACTTATGTATAGATTTATGTTGAAATATAGTAATATAATATCATCCAGTGATATGACAACTGAAAATTATAAATCAATGCTAATAAATCTAAGTGATTATATGGGTAATTTTTTAACATCTGAAGAAATGACTGTCGCTGACAATATGAATATAACTGCTGCATATAAAGATGCAAATATCGACGAAGTTTTTGAACGTAGATTTGAAAATGATGATTTGTTTAGGATTTTTCATTTAGTTTATTCGTTATTTTATAATTATGAAAATCATATCACATATGATACATTAATTGATATAGATTTTAATAATTTAGTTTTATTTTGATTAATTTTTCATCAATTAAAAACAATCAGATAAAATTATCCTCTTAGATGTAAACGATTGATTGTGAATACCGCATATATAATAATGATTGTTAAATGATTTGTTTTCCGGGAAAATGGGATTTTTTGGAGTTATTGGTTTAAGAATTGGATTCGCAGTCACAGGATTAGTATGTATAGTTGGAGGTCTTGCGACAGGTCTTGCAGTACCTGTATGCCCCGCATTAGCACCAGTATCAGTAATATTATTAGAGGCTTCAGCTGCATTTGAAATAGGTGCATTTAGGCCACCAGATCCATTGGATGCTGTTGTATTTACTACAACTGGATTTATTTAAAAATAATTTTTATTATTTTCCAATAATAAAAATATGAGCTTTTGAATTCAAAGCCAAAGTTACTATAACAGATTCAATATCTCTTCCTGCTCATCCCCTTCCACAAAAAAAATATTTAAATTAGACATATAATATGATACATAATTTGAAGAAAATTATGTATCATATTATATGTCTAATTTAAATATCTTGCGAACAATTTTACAATTCACAAAACACTTTTAATAAAATCGATAATTTTATTAGTTACATTTATAGCGACTATTGAATCATTCACATAATTTTGTTCACCATCAATCACAGTGAATGGAATTTTTGTCGTTTTTCTCATATCAATGTGCTTGTCTATAATACTTTGTTCATAATCTGTTGAAATATCTTTTTCTTCTTCACGTCCTCTTAGTTTAATACGTTTCATGTGAGTTTCTAACGAACATTCAATGAAAACATACGCATCGATTTCTGGAACAGCTTTTTTATCGACTAACCAATTAAAAATATTATTATACGTAAACCATTCAGCCTCATTCATATATCCTTGTTGATATAAAGTTTCTGCAAAACATACACGATCAGCGAACCAACATCGTTCAATAATATAAATGCAATCTGATCCATTTTCTTCAATTACTTTATTTATAGTCTTCACACGAAGAATAAACATATAAAATTCAAACGTAAAAGACCATCGTTTTTTATCATCATAAAATTCTTTAAGCATGTTAAACCCATTTACATCTTTTATGGCGCTAACATCTTCTCTAATAACTACAACTTTTCTTTTATCTATGGATTTTACATTCTCTTCAATCATATTGACGGCCTCAGTTTTTCCTGTACCTATTGCACCATTAATGATTATAATCATGTTTTATTTCATATGAAATAAAACAAAAATCAATTTTTATAAATTGTTCTATGATTTTCAATAAAATTAATTACTTCATTAATTGCTTCTTGAGCTTTTTCAGAATCTTTTTCATAATCCCAGTCACAATCAATAACAATATGAGGGATATTATTTTCAGAACAATAATTAATTAATATACGATCTTGATTTTTAAGATCTCTCATAAATTTTTCAGTTATTTCTTCTTCTCCTTTTCTATTTCTTTTTCTCAATCGTTTCATATGAGTTTCAATAGAACAATCGAGAAAAATATAACCAGAAATTTTTGGTTTGTCTGGAAACATAGAATAAAATATATCATAAATTTCAGATTCAGTTTTATTTATATGATTTTTAATTTTAAGAATGTTTCCAAAACATTCTTTTGAAGAAAGCCAATCACCTTCCATTAATAATACATCATTATTTGATTCATTTTTTATTTTTGTATATTTCATTAATCTAGCAATAAAAAATAAAATTTGTGACGTCAACGCCCATCTATTTAAATCTTTATAATAATAATCTAAAAAATTTTCATTTTCTATATTCATTATTATTTCTAAAGAATCTCCGACAATTGAATAATTTTTTTTCATTTTAATTACATGTTTTAATATTTCTGTTTTTCCAGCAGCTATTGCAGATACGATCGTAAAAGTATCCATCGATTTATACAATATCAGCATATTTTAAAATTCATTTTCGTCAAAAAAATTTTTTAAGATCTTAAAAATTTTTAATCTTTAAACCTTGTGTTTGTGTAAGATTTCCAATTTCTTCAGGTAGTTTTATGATTTTATTACTTAATACATCTAAAGTTTGTAATTTTATAAGATTTCCAATTTCTTCAGGTAGTTTTATGATTTTATTACTTGATACATCTAAAGTTTGTAATTTTATAAGATTTCCAATTTCTTTCGGTAATTCTGTAAGTTGATTATTATTTAAATATAAAGTTTTTAATTGTGGAAGATTTCCAATTTCTTTCGGTAATTTACCGTAATAAGTATAGGATATATTTAAATGTTTAATATTAAATGAAAATATATAATCTTTATATAAAAATGTATATCTATCAAATGTAAATGTTAATATTGGCAATTCAATATAATTTTTATTTTCACTTAGATTAGTAATATTTCTATTCAGATATAAATAATTAAAATAACTAAGTTTTTCTATTTGTGTATATTTAGACACTTCTTCATTTTCACTTCCTGATGATACTATATTTAAAATTATGGAACTTATATTATCTGTCGATATAATATTTTTAATATTATTTTCAAAAACTGAATATGAATGTCCTGGATTGATATATAATGTTATTTTTTTTATTATGGTATCATTTGATTTAAATGTAAAGATATTATCTTCGATTTCCACAATTTGCAAATCTGTTGATAACTTAAGTTCGGAAAAAATTGAAACATTTGTTCCAAGTAGATAATTAAATACTTTTAAAACATTTTCTTGATCACTTATAATATTATATCCATTTGATCTATATTTAATTTCTGGAATATTTACCAATACTCTAAGAAACAATTCTTTCACATTTGTTATGTTTATATCATTAATTGATAATTTATTAGTTCTTAAATCATCATTAATTTTACTATAAAAATTAACTAATTCTTGATTAATGTGTAATTCATCTGAAAATAAACCTGTGTTAAAATTTTCATTTATTGGATCATATAAATAGGCATTGAAAAAATTATTAATCATAGTTTCGACACAATTCGGAAATTCGGAATTGTTATATTTTAAATGTTCCATCGTTATTATTTGAGGGTTATCGACGCATATTTCAGATAACATGTCATCTATTTCATTTATTTCATCTGAGATTTCTAATTCAGAAAATGTTATTATGTCTAAATATTCTTTCAGGTATTGTTCAATTGTTTTATCAATTCTCATTTGAAACCAGTAAAAAGTGAGAATCATTCCAAAAACATAAAATGGTACATCGTTATGTTTTGGATCATTTAAAGAAGTTTCTGATTCAATATATGCTTCTGTTAGAGCTGTTTTTAGTAAGTCTATATCTCTGATAAAATTTCTAAGATTTCTTTTCATATCATATGATTTTGTCCAAGGATCTTCACGAATCGAACAAGAATTGATCAATTTATTCCAACGACATTTTCCTTTTCCGGGGGAAATAATTTTTCCAGATAAATTTATTTTTCCAGTGCATGAAATTTCATCTAATTTTGTTTGACATTCATCGTCTATTTTGTCAAAATATAATTCTTTATATTTTTCTATTATTTTATCATTATGCACAGAGAAAAATTGTTCAATAAAATCGATTGAAAACATGCAACAATGAATTAAATTTGGAAGCAATCCAAGTTTTGTAATAATATAAATAGGAAATCTATAGTTTGAAGTTGGAACAACGTGTCCTTCTGTTTCATGAAAAAGTAATTTAAGTAAATTATTAAATTTATAATTTTCTTCAGAATTACGTCTCATTTCTTGAATAAAATTTGACTTTGACATCAAATATGCAACTAATGGTGAAAATCCCGTATATTTATATTCTGGATATCTAAATTTTGAATATAAACCAATAAAAATTTTTTCTTTGGTTTCCATATTTTTATTTCAAAAATAAAAATTTCTAAAAATTCAAACATTAAATTAACTTGAGTTAATTTAATATTTTCTCCAATCTTTTAATTTCAGTTTGGAATTAAGGGCGAAAAATATCAAGTTATAATTCCAAACTGAAATTAAAAGATTGGAGAAAATATTAAATTAACTCAAGTTAATTTAATATAATTTATTAAATATTTTCGAAATTAAAATTTTAAAATGGAAAGATTGAAGAAAATACACATCGTTAAAATTATTTTCATAATTTTAAGACAAATTAATTATTTAATTTCATCTTTTTAGCAAGTTGAACTGCTTTATAAATTTCTTTTTCAGATTTATTTTCTAAAGTAGCAATAAATGAATCTTCAATTGAATGTTTTGATCCTGTTTTTAAATGATAATCAAATGCTTCTTTAACAAATCCAGGTACCTGATCTTCATAATCTGAAATTTTTAACCCTGAAAACCATTTAATGCATTCATCAAATTCATCATCTCTTCTTTTTGGAAAATCATAAATTTTTGAAATTTGAGTTAAAGGCAAACAATATGCCGAAATCATTGAATATGGATCAAAATTTTCCATTAATTTTGTAAAATTATCTTGAGGAACAACAGTATCACTTAAATGTTCCAATATGTAATTAACAACAAATTCTTCTACTCTATCGTTCATTGTATACCAAACATGATATGCATTTGGATCTCCATTTCTTAACATTGTTCTAATAAGATATCCATCTGAACATACTTTTAACATTTTATCCGATACATGAAACTTATTTTTTGATACCAAAATAGCTTCTCCTGACATATCGTCAATCCGACCATCCGAATGGATGATTTCTCCGTATCGAAGATATGTCATTGCGCTTTTATAATCTAATTCTTTTGGTCTGACGATTGAATTTTCTGTTTTTCCATCAAGGTAATCAAAAACATCTGATGTTTCGATTAAATACTCTCGATCATTATCGTCATAATTGACTTCCCAAGGATTATAATATGACATATTAATAGTACCCAAATGTACTATAAAGCCATTTCGTTTAAATTCTGAACCGAGTTTCATTTTAGAACAAATTAATGTTTCATCAGTTACTACCATAAAAACGTAACAAAATTTACTATTAATTGTTCCTTTCGGAAATAATACATCAAGATATGGACCTCCATTTTCTATATACATTTCAGAAAATGTTTTTGATGACCCCCATCTTGATTTATTAACATTCAATCTTTTATTACTAGCTAAATATCGCTTTCCAGAATGACAAAAGCATCTTAAAATTGTTCCTTGCATAACTAAATAATAATGATTTTTTTCCGGATTTGGATCAATGAAATCAAATTTTTCATCTGGAGTTTCCATATAATCATGGAATTGTTTCGAGTTTACTAGTGGTGTATATATAGATGATGCCGCGACGATAGAATCCTCTTTTGTATCAATAACTATTCCTCTAAGATTTTGACATATTGGAACATATTCTGTTATTGTTGTCGTAAGATACGTTTCATTCATAATAGGTTTTATTTTTGGATCTCTATCATTATAATGCAAATTAATCAAATCTTCATCTGTGTCAGTTATTTTCCAACAGTAAGGTGCAATTTTACATTTTGAATTTATTGTGACTGAACTATCAACTTTTTCAGATAAACTCTCCTCATCAGCTTTAAGATTTTTAAGACTTCTTGAATTTTCAAATGTTTCCATGATCATCATCATATTTTAATAATAATTTCAAAAATCATTTTTCTGAAAACATGCAACTTTTATCACTGTTCATATTTCAATAAAATTATTTTAAAATTATTAATTTTTTAATATTAATACATTTCTCAATTCATCATCTAATGAAACATATCTTTCTGTATCATCAGATTCAACAACTACATAATCGTCGTAACCAACTAATTTTGCGTCTGGTATTTTTATGCCAGGTAATATATTTAATTCATATCGTTTTCCATTTTTTTCTCCGTAAATTAATGAACCAGCCAACATTATAAATAATTTTTTATCTTTTAATAATAATATTTTCCTATTATCATTAAGAGTTATAGAAACTGTTTTATCATTTCCCTCCATTTTATAACTACGATTTAAATGCGATATTATTGATATCACATTAAAATTCTTTATAAAACAATATACTTTTTTTCCAAAAATAATTATCAAATAAACTACTATTCTTCCTATCATTGTAAATAATCCATCAATGAATGGAACATGGAATTCAAAAAACATAGCTGAAAGTATCATTAACAGAATTGTAGGATCGTACATTGTTTCTTTGATTAAATTTTTCACCAAATTCATCATTTTAATTTAATTTATTTTGTTTATGATGTTTTTTTGATTTCAAATGTTTGGATCTCAGATGTTTTAAACAATATACTTTTTTGATAATTATTTAACTTCATTCTTTCTTCATCCGTTAGTGTTCCGCCAAATCGTTCAAGATAATCAATAGGAGAACATGCTTTGATAGGCCCAATTCCCGCATCATTAGCTATCATTTGTATATATTGTTCAGATTCGTTAAATATAGATAATCTAGTGGTATATTTTACATTTGTATCTCTTAAATAAGCTAATGCACACGATAAATCACAAAATCTTTTGAATAATGTATAACATTTTATTCCATTTATAATTTCGAATTTTATAGGTATAGCCCATATATCATCTTGTATCATAAATTTTTTCTTACAATTAAAACAATATTTTATTTTACGCGGGTTACCAAATGTTCTTACTTTTATAGCACAACCATTTGCAAATCTAACTGTATAGATATCAGATCCATTTTCATCTGATTTATAGAATGTAGTTATATTTGTTTTTTTGAGTTCTGCTTTCTTTTTTGAATAAGTTATAAAATTTCCAGAAAGAAAATTTTTAAAGATTTCTTTAAAATTTATACCACGAAGAACAAGAGTTTCAGCCATTTTGAGATATTTGATTTCTGGAAAATATTTTCCAGAAATCAAATGTTTCGAAATCATATTGATAAAATTTATGGATCAGGTCAGCTTGAAATGATCATTGGACCAATGTTTTCAGGAAAAACAAGTAGATTGTTATCTGAAGTTTCAAAACGAGGAATAAATAGAAATGTGTGTATAATTTGTCATAAATTTGATACAAGATCGGATAAAGGAATATCTACTCATAATAAATTATTTAATAACGATTTTAACTTTCCAATAATAATAGTCGAAAAATTAAAAGATGTTGATGTATCTAATTTTGATTTCATAGCTATTGATGAAGCTCAATTTTTTTCAGATTTGAATATAGTTTTTGATTGGTTAGATGCAGGTATCGATGTTTTTATATCATCTCTCGATGCAGATTATGATAGAAATATAATAGGACATTATCATGAACTCATACCAAGATCGAGAAAACTTGAAAAATTGTGTGCATATTGTTATGAATGTGCTAAGGAAGGAAATCCAAATTCTTTAGCACCTCATTCATTTAAAATTGGAGGAAGTTCAAGTAAAATATTTGAAGTAGGTGACATTGATATGTATGTAGCTTTATGTGAAAAACATTGGAACGAATTTTATTTTAATAAATATAATCATGAATAAAAATATGTATACTTCAATAGTTTCATACGGTATTTTTTTGATTTTAGTTGTTACATTTTTTATGTTATATTTTAAAGCAGATGCAGTATTATTATATTGTATGATTTTAACATTAATTGATCAGTGTTTTTTAATTAATATAAAAAATCATGTTTACATAACTGATATAATAATAAGATTTATTATTGATATTTTAATTTTATATAAAATTAATCCAGATGAAGATTTAAGAATGATATATCTTTTTATTCGTATAGCATCTCTTGCATCAGAAATATCTATGTTAATAACAAATAATATGATGATAATATTAATATATATTGGATTGTCTATCGCTTCATTTGTCGTTTTGGGATATATGTTATTTAAAATAGATAATTTAAGATATGCTATAATTTTTAAAGCGCCTATTTATCTATTAGGTTATCTTGGAAAAATGGAAAAAAATATTTGCATCACATCTTCTAATATAATAAATAAAGCACTATATCTTTTCGCATTAAATCAACTACTTAAAAATTAAAATATATAAAATGGATGTCGAAGAAGAAAAAGAAAAAAGTTCGGAAGAAAATTTAACAGGTACAAGTTTTATAACAAAATCCATTTATATATATATTGCAATATATAGTATTATAATATTCATATATTTGGTTTTTATGTTAAAAACCGCAAGTTCTAATTATTATAATGATATAAATTTGCCTAAATGGACTTTAGGTTATAATGGTTGGATATTTATTAATTTTTTAATATTTTCACTTTATAGTTTTGGTGTGTATAAGGCATCAATGGTTTATGATGAAAAAATGTCATTAATTAATTTATTGTTTTATGCGTCATATGGCATATTT